>SXGR01498229.1_pt1 | contig 25582 bp, 16 predicted proteins | sample 3174711 | NCBI WGS metagenome assembly SXGR01 (sample SAMN11356860, study PRJNA531348) | freshwater metagenome | isolation source: freshwater sample F1-60 | place: China: Fuxian Lake, Yuxi | collected 2017-12-25
AAGGTGGAAACCTTTATCGGTGTGGCCGGCAGCAGTGAAAATTTGCCGCAGTTACCTGACAGCGTGTTTCAACCGGCTTTCGAATTGACCGATGCCGAGAAGGCAGTGAAGGCGCGCATCGAAACCACATTCCAGGGGCGCAAGGTGATACCCGCCCGCATTGCGCATTTGACCGATGCGACAGAAGAACAGAAATCTCTTGGGCGCAGTAATTGCCAGGCGCGGAATCAGTGCCATAAAGGATGCTCGTTCAAGGCGTATTTTTCATCGATCAATGCCACCTTGCCTGCCGCACAGCGCACCGGCAATCTGACCATGTTACACAACACCATCGTGCATTCGATCGAATACGACGCCGTGACAAACCGTATAACAGGTGTCAGGGTAATTGATGCCTTGACCAACGAGGCTCGTACCTACACCGCACGTGTGGTATTCCTGAATGCGTCTGCCATAGCTTCTGCAATGATTCTACTGCAATCGACATCAGAGAAATATCCGACAGGCCTGGTAAATCATTCCGATCAGGTTGGGCGCAACCTGATGGATCATGTCAGCAGCGGCGGGGCGGCAGGATTTTTAAGTGGCTTCGAGAACCAGACCGTGTTCGGCCGACGTCCGAGTGGCGGTATTTACATTCCGCGCTATGCCAATGTCACCGAGAACGACAAGCACTACACACGTGGCTTCGGTTTTCAGGGCGGTTCGAGCCCGGTTGGGAATGCCAACGGGCAACTGCCGGGCATCGGTCGTCAGTTCAAGGAAGCGCATAAAGGCCCCGGCCCGTGGCGCTTCAATATTCTCGCCTTCGGCGAACATCTCCCCAATCCGGAAAATCGCGTCACCCTGCATCGCACCCGGCGCGACAAGTGGGGCAATCCACTGGCGCTGTTTCATGTGACCTATGGTGAGAATGAAATAAAGATGCAGGAAGCGGCGCGCAAGGATGCGATTGCCATGTTGCAGGCAGCAGGATGCACCGGCATCACGGCGTCAGGCTCGGACCTCAGCAAACCCGGCAATCGCATACATGAAATGGGCACTGCCCGCATGGGTCGCGACCCGGCGACTTCAGTACTGAATGGCTGGTGTCAGGCTCACGATGTACCAAACCTGTTCATCACCGATGGTTCCTTCATGGCCTCGTCCGCCTGCCAGAATCCCTCGCTGACCTATATGGCCTTTGGAGCCCGCGCGGCTGACTATGCCAGCACCTTGATGGCGCAGGGTGTGTTTTAACGGCTAATTTTCTGACTGGATTTTCACGACCCAGGATTTAAAGCGTGGATTTTTGACCGCAGAAGGCGAATCTACCGCCCGCTGACTTGAAGCGGCTGGATGGCAGAGCAGTTTGTCTGCAGCACAGTCGAATTGATAAGCAGCTGGTTTGCAGAAGCAATCAAATTCCACCCTGTCATGTACGAATCGAGGGTTTGTCGCTCAACAACCCGATTCCGTCTCGTTGAACAGATAGTCAGTTTCCCGGCACGCAGTCAATGCACCTGTCACCGCATCCCCAACGAGGGACATGTCAATCCACTGCAGGCACCAGTACTGCGCCGAACCGTGTTAACGGCGATTTACAAGCGGTAATCCAGGTGATAACGTTATTAGCGCCGTTTTCCTCCCTCATTCAAAAGAGGGTTCAAATAGCAGGAATTGGCAGATCACACCCGCTGTTCCCATAACGTGTAATACCGGCTTGACGCAACAGAACTAAAAAAATCTTGAACGGAGAGAGCAGTATGTCCACGATTAACAGAAATCACACTCGCAAGACACTCGCTACTTGTATCGCACTTGCCCTGACATGCAACTATGTCCAGGCCCAGACCCAATCCCAAGTACAACCGTCGCAGCAGGACAGTGACTCAGCCATAGAAGAAGTGCTGGTAACCGGCTCATTAATTCGCGGCGCACCGCTGGATGCACCCTCTCCAGTGCAGGTGGTGGATCGCGACAGCATCGAAGCCCAAGGTGCCGCCGTTATCTGGGACGTCATCAAGAATCTGGAAATCAATTCCGGTTCGTTTACCGAAGGCGGCTCGGGAGAAGTGGCGGGAACCGCAGGTACCGCACAGGTCAACCTGAGAAACCTCGGCGAAAATTCGACTCTCACCCTGATCAATGGCAAGCGCATGGTGCCAGCAGCTGCCCTGACCCGTGGCGGTGGTGAATTCATCGATCTCAATGCGATTCCACTGGTGATGACCGAGCGGGTGGAAATCCTCACTGATGGTGGTTCAGCACTGTATGGTGCTGATGCGGTGGCCGGTGTGGTCAACGTCATCATGCGAACCGATTTTGAAGGTCTGGAACTGTATGGTGATCTGCATAATATCGTAGAAGCCGGCAATGCCTTCGATGCCACTGCCAGCGCCATCTGGGGTTGGGCCAGTGATGATGGGGACACTCATTTTGTGTTGTCTGCCGAGCGCTTTGAGCGTGATCAGGTGCCGGTGACCGAAGGCAGCTTTTTCAATGAAAATTCCTATATCGTCGGCAACACCAGTGCGCCCACGACACTGGGTGTCAGCACTGCCTTTGGTTCGCAGGTCAACAATGCCTACATCAACACGGCATTGCGCAATCGCAACCTTGCGGAAGACCCGACTGCCACGACTGCAATCTACACAGACCCACTTTGCACGACTTTAACCGATGACAACGGCAATCCCTTTTTCGTCACTGGCGACCACCCCAATTCGCGCGCCCAACTGGGTCGTCGCAGTGGAGCCTGTGTGGTGGACGAGTCGGAGTGGGGATCCATGTCCTATGAGACGGAACGCAGCAGCATTGCCGGATCCTTCAATCACACGTTCGAGGACGGCACCGAGTTCTATTCTTTCTTTCAGTCTTCCGAACAGGAAACTATCAGGAGCGGCAGCGGTTACGGTCGGTCTTTCGCCAGTACTTACCTGCCCTCACCAGGTGCCTACACTCAACCCCGTGGTCGTGTGCTCGAACTTGGCAATTATGCGCCGTTGTTTGGTAAAACCAGGCCGGTAATTACCAACAATCCGACAGATATAATCAATGGCGGGCCGAACGTTCTCTATCGATCTTTGTTGCATTTTGGCGTTAAACGCCCCGGCGGTGATGACGACCTGAACACGGCCGAAACTATGAGTTTGCAGTTTGGACTCAAGGGAGAACTGGAACTTGCGGACCGCGCCTACAATTGGGATGTGAGCTATTCTGCAGGTAGTTCCAGCAACGAGCGGCAGGTTCGCGAGTTCAATCGCTACCGTTCCCATATGGCAGGTTTAGGTCTCGGCGGACCGAACTGTGTACCCAACGGTGTTCCCAATTTCGATTTCCTCGGACAACCCGGAGTCAATGGCTGGACCAGCTATGCCTCCCTGTTCCGTTTTGTATTCGAAGGATTCTTCACCCAGCCCTACGAACCGATCTCTTATGGTTTAACCAGTAACAATCAGGGTCAGGGTGACTGTATGTTTTACAATCCCTTGCTGAGCAGCCAAACCAACCCGGGGGTGGCAAATTCCCCGGAGTTGATGGAATGGCTGTCTGAGCCTCATCTGAATGATGATCGCCGCAACAAACTCGGCGTGTGGGATGCCGTAATCACGGGCGAGTTATTCGACATGCGTGGAGGTACGGCGGCTTTTGCTGTTGGCGCGCAGCGACGGGAACGCAATGCCAGATCGATCGGCTCCACGCTGAGTAACGGGACAGAAAACGCGATCCTGGCCTTCACTGCTGGAATGCCATCACGCTTTGGCTGGATCGATAATAATTTGAGTTGTGCATCCTGCGTCAGCACTTACGATCTGGATCAGGACACCAATGCCGTGTTTATGGAGCTGTCTGTGCCTTTCTGGGAAAACGTAGAGAGCCAGGTCGCACTGCGCTGGGAAGATTACGGCGGCAACATCGGCGATGAAATTTCGCCAAAGGTAGCACTGAGCTGGCGACCCATCGAAACCCTCCTGGTGCGCACTTCCTGGTCAGAGTCCTTCCGCGCGCCCAATCCTGGCATCATCGGTGATGGGCTGGATTCCTCCAGCACGTCATTCAAGGATCCACTGCGCAATCAGACAGTGCGCGCCGGTATTCTCCCGCCCACTCTGGCGAACAGTGTGCTGACCTCGTCCTACACCCTCGGCGCTCCTGCGCCGGATATCGGCAATGAGTATGCAGACACCTACAGCTTCGGTTTTATGTGGACCCCAGATGGCTGGATGGATGGCTTCAGCATGCAGGCGGATTTCTGGCGTTTCGAGGTGCGTGATCGCGTATTGCCTGAATCAGGCAGTGGCGCAATATTGCGCCAACTGGACGCCTTCAATGCAGTGGTCGGCAATCCTGCCAACTATGTGTTGAACTCAAGTCTGGATTCACTCACTTCTCCTGAACTGTTTATTGCCTGTGATCCGGGTGCTCTCGCGACCCAGTTCGGAGCCAACTCAACTCAGCGCCTCAACTGTGTAGTTGATCCGCGCAAGTATCAGGTAACGGGTGTTGAGGAAAGCTTGCCTTCGGCCACGCGCAGTGTCATCCAATTGAAACTCGGTGCTATCAATGCGGGAGAAATTACCGCCGATGGGCTCGATTTCAAGACAGGCTATCGCTGGGATAATGATTGGGGCCGTTTCGGCTTAAGTATGGATTACACGTTCGTCAACCAGTATACGCTGGCGGACGTACCCGGCATGGTTAATGGCTTGTTGGATGTCGGCATCTATGACGCCGCGGGTACTACTGGCGACGGCAGCCTGGTGCGATCGCTGCCGGATCACAAGGCCCATCTGAGCTTGAACTGGAGTCAGGGTAACCACAGCGCCACAGCCATCAGTCGTTATATCGGCTCCTACACCGATATTCGGGCAATGCTGGAATTGCCAACCGCAAACCCATTGGTGAGAGGACTGCTCAGCGAAACCATCGATGCCTACAACAGTGTGGATTTGCAGTACCGCTACACACACAGTTGGGCCAACAACAACCTCGGTTCCACGGTGTTCACTGCCGGCGTTCTGGATGTGTTTGATGAAGAACTTCCTTACAAGGAAACCAGCACTCTGGGCTATGACGCCAACGTATACGATGGTCGTGGACGCCGGGTATACGTGCGCGCCCTTTGGCAGTTCTGAGGGTTTGGCAGTTCTGAAGTTGCGGCAGTTCTGAGGTTTCGGCAGTTCTGAAAAGTTGCCGGGGCTGATTGAAGCGGAGCTGGAGTCATCTCCGGCTCCGCTATGGTCAGGTACTCATCATCGATATCAATGATTGAGCCGGCAGCGTATTGGAAATTGTCAGTCGTTGCGCAAAGCAAGCGACAAACCCAGCAATCAATCGAGGAATCCACAATGTCCAAAATAATCAAGCGAGCCAGATCCATTGGTTGCGCCACTACCTTTCTTTCGAGTGTGCTACTGACTGCGGTCGGCGCTTCAGCCCAGACCGCTGACCAACATGCACATGATAGCCACGCAGCACCACACGCTCATGCTGGTGACTCCGGCTACGGCGGCGCAATTGTGGTATCAGAGCTCGCCCGTCAGCAGATAGACGCGGCCCGGGCTCATATTCTCGCCAACTATGACACTCCCGAAAAAGCGGAGGCTGCAGGTTGGAGACGGCCGAGTTCAAGTACCCCTACCATGGGCGAACACTGGACCAACCCTGGCCTGCGACGAGAACCCGGAGTTGATCCTTTGAATCCGGAAATTTTGATGTTCGCACCCATCAATGGCGACCTGAAGCTTGTAGGTGCCTCGTGGGTAAACGCGCAACCGGCCACTGACCCATTGCCCCAATTATTTGATGGCTTGGATGCCATTTGGCACCGTCACGATGCCAGCGACCCGTTAAATGTCGCAGGTGCCGAGGCGGCGAGAGCAACGGGCCGCGGTAATGTCACCCAACGCGCATCCGGGATTGTTATGAACCATATGTGGTTTATCGAAGCGCAGGATGGCGAATTTACCGGGCACAATCACTTTATGCCTTTTATGGATGCGAATTTACCCTTGCCACCACTCACGATCACAGGCGACCTCCGCGCTCATGCAGCGTTGGCCCTCGCCGAAGTCAATAACTCGGCCTTCATCATCGGTACCTATTTTGATCAGTTGTCCGTCGAGGCGCAGGCTGAGGTAAGAGAGCTCAGGGAGCAGGTCAAGGCGCTGATGCCGAAGTACAACTCCGCACATGAGGCCGATGACACAAATGCAATGATGACGATTCTCGGAGAAATGGGCACCCACTGGATGGCTATCCGAGCGGTACATTCCCGGGAACTGGAGCCAGCCGTCGCCAATTTGCTCAATGTCGCTTACGGCAACATGAGTTCTGGCCAGGAGCATGGCCCTGGCGGGCACTGACGATTGACTGACGATTGAAAGGCAACCGCATGCCGACATATCCCGCACCGCTGATCAGTCTTTGGGAGGGAAATAAAATGCAAACCAGATTACGACTGATATGTACGCTAATCAGCCTCGCAATGGGTTCCGCGGTAATTGCTGCGGATGTCTCAGACATGCCGAGAACGCCAGACGGACGGCCGGACCTGCAGGGACTTTGGAGCAATGCCAGCCAGACACCCCTGGAAAGACCTGCGCAGTTTGGCACCATCCGCGGCCTGACACTGGAGCAGAAGGAGGCCCAGGAGACGCAATGGCGACAGCGCGGTATCGACCGCAGTCAACCCAGTGACCCAAACCGGCCCGAACCAGAAGAAGGCGAGGATGTAGGAGGCTACAACTATTTCTGGACCGACCGCGGTTACGATGTCATTGCAATCGATGGAGAGTACCGCACCTCCATCGTCATCGATCCACCCGATGGCCAGATTCCCTTCGCCGAAAACAGCAGGGGCCGTGATTTGCGATCGCAGTTGCGCGCGATGCCTGGCGTGAATGAGTACGACGGGCCTGAACTGCGCCCGCTGGGTGAACGCTGCCTGCTGGCATTCGGTTCCAGCTCCGGACCACCTATGATGCCGGTTATGTACAACAATAATTACCAGATTGTGCAGACACCGGATTATGTGATGATTCTGGTGGAAATGGTGCATGACGTGCGCATTATCCGTATTGATGACGGACACAAAACGGATTTTGCCAAATGGATGGGTGATTCCGTGGGTCGCTGGGAAGGAGATACACTCGTGGTTGAAACTGTCGGGATTCATCCCTTCCAGTCTTTCCAGGGTTATACCGAAAACGTGCAGATTACTGAACGATTCGATCTCATCGAATCCGGCAAGATCAGATACAACTTCACTGTCGATGATCCTGCCGTCTACTCACGACCCTGGACCGGTGAAGTCGCCATGAATCGTCGCCCTGAAGGAGATCGCATGTTCGAGTATGCGTGCCACGAAGGGAACTATGCCTTCCCGGGCATTCTGGGTGGTGCCCGCCGCCTTGAAAGTGAGCAGATCAGCACGAGCAATTGAAGCAATACACAACCAGCTTTGTCGGGATCACCGGTAAAGCTGGTTATTTATTCGTATCGCAACACGTGCGCCGGTCGAACCCGCGCACTCTTCCACGATTGCGACACCACCGCCGCGAACGCGATCAGCACCGAGAGCAGGAAACTCACAAGGAACGGCGTCAAGCCAAAGTCTGCATTCGCAGCGAATAGGCTGGTGTAGTTGGTGCCAATTACATAGCCCAATGGCCAGGCAACTGCATTGGCAATTATCACAGGTTTGGCGAAATCGAGCAGCAGCATAACCAGCAGTTTCCTGCTGCTCGCGCCCATCACCTTGCGTATACCCACTTCCTTCTGGCGGATAGAGACTGTGCCGTCTGAAGTCAGAGTAACCGCAGCGCCACCGCCATCAGTCGTTATATCGGTTCCTACACGGATATCCGGGCGAGGCTGGATTTGCCAATCGCAAACCTACTGGTGAAAGGACTGCGCAGCGAAACTGCCGCTGCGTACGCCTACAACAATGTGGATTTGCAGAACCGCTACATCCACAGTTGGGCTAACAACAATCTTGGTACCACAGTGTTCACTGCCGGCGTCCTCGATGTGTTTGCTGAGGAGCTTCCTTACAAGGAAACCAGCACGCTGGATTATGACGCCAAAGTATTCGATGGTCGTGGACGCCGGGTACACATGCGCGCGTTGAGACAATTCTGAAAGTGTTGCAGTTCTGACGAATTGCCGACGGTGAGTGAAGCGGTGCCTGGGTGATCTCCGGCACCGCTGTAATTACGATCCAACTGCTCCGCGTCTCACACTGGGAGCCTGAGTGATACCAGCGCCGGGGATCTGTTGCAGGACCTTCGACTGCCTCGACCTCTGCTCTCTGCCTCCAGAGCCTCCAGCCCCCTCAACCTCAGAAGAAACTGGAGAAGAATTTCACAACCTTCTTGCCGCCAGTTGCTACTGCGCTTGCGGTTTCCCTGGCCCCGGTGGCAACGCCATTACCCACTACGTTGGCAGCTTGGGCAATACCGTTACCTGCGTCGTTGGCAACGCTGACAAACGCTGAGTCGGCATCCTTGAAGGCGGTTGCAACATCCTGCCCAACATCCTCTGCCGTGGCCACAATTGTATTGCCGGCAGATTCAATACCGGTTACCAGATCATCCCCGGTTTCGATCACGACGTTACCGAGTGATCCAAAAGCCGCAACGGACTTGTCACCAACGGCCACAATCTCTCCATCGAGCTCGGCCCAAGCATTATCAGTCAACTTGACAACTTCAAGCACATCCTTGCCGGATATTGAATACTCCAGGCTGACACCAATGCCAAGCTTGAGATCAATACTGCCAGACAGCACGCCGTCTTCGAATTCCGACGACAATCCTGCACCTACCCCTACGGCAACGCCAAAGCCAAGTCCGGTGCCGTTTTTATTCTTGAATCCATAGGAAGCGGATGCAACATCGGCCCCCATACCCATGCAAATATTTTCCGAAGACACGGCAGTACATTCGTGAGCTTTGGGACCGGACAAATTCACATCGTTATAGATTGGAGGATTGTCGCTGAGACGAATTCTCAGATCTTGTTTGGCAGTGCCGACTTCACAGCGCGAACCTACTCCCTGGTCGAGCCTTGCGACATCACAACCACCGTACAGAACTTGAGTGGTCAGCTTGATGTCACCATTTGCCAATGATGTCGTACAGGCGAGTACTCCAGCCTCTGCCGAAATGTCATTCAAACTTGCGTTTGCGTACAGGATGGTGCATTGATTCCTGCCGAGTTCGCTGTTATTGACAAAGGTATAACCGCTTGCTTTCAGTTCGGAAATCAACTTCTGCGGAGTGACCTGAGTCTTGCTGCCCATGAAAGTGATGAGTGCTGGATCAGGAGCAATCAATGTTTTCAGCTCACGAGTCTGGAGTGCACGATTGTAGATTCTGAAATCATCAATCGACCCGACTAGATCAGGATCAGCTGAGAATTGCGAATTGCCAATCCAGTTCTGAGTGGTCAGACCGAGGTCGGCAGGATTGAGTGTTATGTTGTCATTTCTGCCAACTTCGGCACCATTAATATACAGCTTGACCGAGTTTTTCGACCTGGTAACAGCTACATGCACCCAGCCATTCTTGATTTCTTCCTGCGGTGTAGCGGTTATCTTGTAGAGAACTCTTTTGCTCGTGCTGTCACTATAAATTACTTCTTTGCGGAATAGATCCAGCTGAATCGAAACTTTCCGGCTGTCGTCGCGCAAGAAGATTGACCACTCGTCTCGCGAGGTTTCACGAAAATAGAACGAACCGCTACGATTGGTTTCCACCCACTCGGTCGCACTGAGTTGATGGAATCCGCCGCCATTGTAGAGTGCTTTACTTGCAGCGAAACCATTGAGGGTTTCGGGCTTGACAGAAGTGATCTTGTACAGTGTGAAAGTGCTTCGCGAATCACTGAAGATTACCTCGTTCCGGAACAAATCCAGCTGTATCGAGACTTTCCTGCCCACATCCCAGAGATTTACACTCCACTGGTCTCTGGAAACCTCTTCGAATACAAACGTCGAGTTGGGCGTATTCTCTACCCAATCACCGTTGCCCAGTCGGACAAAAGCACCTCGACTGTGTGTTACCAGGTTTGCGTTAAATCCATTCACGCCACCATTAACCGGGACACTCCCGCGGACTGTCTGTTCATTCGAAGTTTTGGTTTTGATGCCAAAGGTGATGGTTCTGGAAGTGCCGCTGTATGGGGACAGAAACATGTAGTTCGTGTTATCCGTGCCAAAATCAAAAATCCTTGACCAGGCTTCAAGCCTCTCCAGTTTGACGTAAGCGGCGATGGTAAAATCATTCAGGTATTGCACCACGCCTTCAGGCAGTTTCAGTGAGTAACCGTTTGCTGAAAGGTACGCGCCTTCATTTTCTGCGCCATTGGCATCCTGAAAGATGTTGCCCCCCGAACTCAGATGTTTGCCGTTTCCTGAAGAATCAGCCAGGGATCCTTTATCAAATGTATAAAGTACGATGGGAGCGGCCGAGGTCTGCTGCACCGGACTTCGATTGTTTGTAGCAGTGGTAGGGACAACCCCTCGGTAAACCTGTTCGCTGGCGTTACCGATCCGGTAATAAATTTTATCTGTGTGCAGGTCCAGCACGATGTACAGATTCCGGGTTTTGTCGAAGAGAAATACTGACCACTCATCCCTTCCTTCTTCGGCGTAAGTGAATTGTTCACCAATGGCATTGGTTTCAGTCCAGGAACGAAGTCCTGAATTGAGGAACACAGAGAACTCATTTGCGACTCTTCGGGCGAGGAAGGCATTGTCCTTCGGGGGAGCGACGGGAACCATCTGGTAGAGCACAAATGTTTGGGTAGCATCGCTGTAAATAATCTCGTTGCGGTGAAAATCCAATCGTATGGATACACCACGGCTGGGGTCTTGCAGAAAGACAGTCCAATCGTCACGGCGAATTTCGTTGAAGGAAAAGGAACCATCCTTGTTGTTTTCGGCCCATTGGCTACGATTGAGCTGTACAAATCCACCCTGTGAATAACGGGCAAGAACCGCCGAGTAACCGTTGGGTTTGGAGGGATTGAATTCCGTAATTTTCTTGAGCACGAACGATTGAGTCGGATCGGAATAAACGACCTCCATGCGGTGCAGATCCAACTGTATGTCTACATTCCGGCTTTTGTCCCTGAGATAAACGGACCATTCATCGCGTCCAATTTCCGTGAAGTAGAAATTACCATCTGGATTATTCTCCACCCACTCAGTAGTGCTCAGTTGCACATAAGCTCCGCGTGAGTACAAAACTGTCGTGGCGTTGTAGCCATTGACCACTGGCTTTGAGGCGGCGACTGTCGGTGCAACCACGTTGGCGGGAGTTATAATAGCAGCGTTATCGGTTGCATCACACTTGTCCCCGATGCCGTCTTTGTCGCGATCAGATTGATCTCGATTCGGAGCAGCCGGACAGTTGTCAACATTATTGAAGATCAGGTCGCCATCGAAATCCAGAATGCTGCTGCTTGATTCGACGGGAGTAAATGTCCACTTCTGGGATGCCGCCGAACTATTGCAGGCGAGCATGAAAACGCCATTGTCGGCTGAGGTGAGGCATTCATTCCCGGATTCTCTCGAGGCTGTGGTTAGCTGATAGCTGTCTCCGAGTGGCCGCAGCTTGAACATCTGTCCGGATACTCCACACTCTGACATAAAGGCGCCCGAGCCTGCACCGGTAGCGGCATTATAAAAATGGCCTTCGAGACAAAAGTTTTGATCTTTCAGGAAGCGGTTTTGGAGGAAAAAATAGCCAGCCATTCCCTTGCTGGTGAGGTCTGTAAGTTGCCACTGCTCGCCGCTGACACTTGCACAGGGAGCCATGAAACTGAAGCCGTCCAGAGTATTGCCAGCTTGCCTTTTGTTGCCATCAAGACATTTTCCCGCAAGCCTGGAACTTGCAGACTGCAGGAAGAAATAGGACCCGGGAGCGACAGGAGAACCAGGGGTGGCAGTGCCTGACGCAGTATTCTCCAGTTTGGTTAATGTGAATGCAGGAGGGGAGGTATTCTGGAGCGTCAATTCCAATTTGTAAGCTACCGATTGAAACGTGAACAGCGGGATTGTGAGAATTCCGTTGGCGAATTTAGGGGTCTGTGCATTATCGACAAAGACGGAAAGTTTGCTGACAGGGCCCACGGAAAAGCGGAGGGGATTGGATGCGGGCTGGATTTCCAGATCAACAGCAAAAGCTTCTGTTCCGATTTTGACCGTGTGGATTTTGAGCGTGTTCCCTTCCAGTTTGACCTGCTCCTGCGCAACTGTCAGCGCGGGGAACTGGGCGAGAAATGTGAGCAAGAGCAGATAACCGACTGGCAGTGCCCGTCCTCGTGCGCAGCGCAGCAGATGTTGAACAGACTGGATAAATGCAAGGGCAGTGTTATCTGTGTTCAGTGAAAAGAGAGAAATCCGCGCATTCATGGCTATTCCCTAAAATATTATTATGTAATACGACCATAGCCCTTGTCAGACAGTAGGGCAAGGAGTCGCTGTTAGCAGGGTTTAGGCGCGCCTCAGGAGGCAGTGTTCGGCAAGTGCAAGATCCGTTGCCACCGGCGGCAATCAATCAAGAGTAACAGAAGATTTATGATGTGAGGAGTCGCGAGAGATTGCCAAAAGTCGATGTTCGCAATGGAGTCGAAAACAGGGGTGTTAAAATCCTGGGCGAGTATTAAGGTTTGGATTTCGGTCCAGAAAGGCTGCGATTTCAGGCGAGATCCTTCCCAATCCCGCCGTTGATCGGTGAGGTGTAGTGGCCAAGTGAACGTGTCCAGGCACACGCTGAATCTGCAGGCATTGCGGGCGGTGCTTTCCACTTTGAAAGTCATCAGGCCGCCAACTAATCTTGCAGCAATACACTGCTCACAAAACCGGGAATCACGCGCTCCCGGTGTGCCGGGTCGTTATTCATAACGCAACACCTGCGCCGGTCGAACCCGCGCACTCTTCCACGATTGCGACACCACCGCCGCAAACGCGATCAGCACCGAGAGCAGGAAACTCACAAGGAACGGCGTCAAGCCAAAGTCTGCATTCGCAGCGAATAGGCTGGTGTAGGTGGTGCCAATTACATAGCCCAATGGCCAGGCCACCGCATTGGCGATCATGACAGGTTTGGCGAAATCGAGCAGAAGCATTACCAGCAGTTTCCTGCTGCTCGCGCCCATCACCTTGCGTATACCCACTTCCTTCTGGCGGATATTGGTAATGAAAGTTGCATTACCTAACAAGCCTATGCTGGCAATCAGGAAGCCCACAATCGAAAGTCCTCCGATTGATGTGCTGATAGCCAGGAATATATTGTAAGTGTCGAAGAACAGCTCATCGATGAACTGGCGCTTCAGCGAAATAGTGGGCATCAACCTTTGCCAGGTTTCATCAATGTGAATCAAGGCGTCATTCAGGTTTTGTCTGGATATTTTTATCAGCAGGTTGCCAGCTGACTGTGTGCGCAGGAAATACATGTTGCCCCGGGATCCGAACATGCTGAAATCGATAAACTGATAAGGCTTCTCACCGACTGCCCCGATTACCGTGAACTCCAGAACCATGGGAGCGGGCACAGCTGGTGGCTCTTCGTGTCGAAACACGCTCTGGCCAATGGCTTCTGCCGCATTGGCCCAACCGAGAGACTGTGCCATTTGATCGTCAATAAGAATGGAGAAGGGGCCGTCTCCGGAAGTAATTTCAGTGAAGGGAGGCAGCAGGTCATTTGCGCGTTCCCGGCTGAAATCGCGGCCACCCAACAACGGTATGCCCAGTGTCTCCAGGTATTCGTATCCCACATTGTTAAAGCTGATCTGTAAACCGTCTTCGACTCCTTCTCGAGTGCGGCTCATCATCCTTCCTGAATTGCTGATTGCCCAGGGCAATACGTCCACTTGGGTGACGGAGAGAATGGCAGGGTGCTGCTTGAGCTCATTGATCAGGAGTTCTGGTTCGACGGTGTAAGTGTCAATGGGTGTGGAGATCGCAATCTTCGGGTCGGCAATAGTGCCGTCGAGCTGATTCGTCATCGCCTGGTTCTGCGCGAACATCACAAAAGCCAGTATCATGAGTGTGCCTGACACGAAAAATTGCACACCCACCATCAGTGCACGCAGGCGGCCTGAATATCCGCTGGAACCCTTCGGTCGCAACATGGAAACCAGCGGCACCGTGGCCGTGCGCAGGGCAGGGTAGCTGCCCGCAATAGCGATCACAAAAGCGCCCACGACCAGCAATGCGAGCCACAGTGAGCCATCCAGTAACAAGGCAGGACCCACTCCCGCAAATTCTGCTGCTCCGAAATAGGAGAGTACATAGGCGACAATCAGCAAGGTCAGGATCAGCGTGATCGCTACGAACAACACGCTTTCGAAACTGTATTGCAACAGCAGCAGGCTGCGCTTCGCCCCGAGGATCTTCTGCACGCCGATTTCCTGGCTGCGCAGTGACAATTGCGCAATCACCAGATTGGAATAATTCAGGCAGCCAATCATCAGCACGAGTGCGCCGGCGACGATAAGTATACGGGTAAGATCGAAACCGCCGGTAAGAAAAGCAAACTGTGTGGTCAGAAGCTGGTTCACTGGCACGACGTTATAACTCATGATCTCGGCCTGCTCTTGCGGTGCGCTCGCCTTCACAAAATCATCAAGTCTTGCATTGAATTCATCGACATCGAAAGCCAGGTCTTCCGGTATCTCAAGATACACATAGTCTGACTGGTTGCCCCAGCGATCAGCCGAAGGATCACCGCCCGCGGCTGCGATCTGCTCGCGCACGACGCGTTCGCGCACTTCGAGTGGCACAAACAACTCGGTATCAAACAGGGCAATATCGGAGATCAGGTGGGTTGGAAATTCGGGAGTTTTCGCGACTGCTGCCACGGCAACATCATGCTGATTGTTGATCAGCAGACGCTCGCCAATCACTTCAATACGGCCGAAAACCCGCAGAGCAGCTTCCTCGGTAATCATCACTGAATTTGGCGGCAGTTCCTCGCCGGCAGCCAATCCGGCAACGGTCTCAAACGGAAAAATATCAAAAAAGCGTGGTTCCACATAACGCAAAGACAAAGAATGCGCCACATTGTTGATTGCCACGTCCTGCGGGTAGGCAGAACTCGATCTGACGATATTGGGAATTTCCGGAAAGGCGGTGCGCAGGTAACGCGCGGCAGGTTCGTTCACGATGGGGAAATTATCTGGGCCGGCGCGTCCGTCACTGCGTACGATCAGATTGTAAATCCTGTCTGCATTGGGAAAGCCCTGATCGAAGCTCTCTACATAGCTGGACAATAATACTGCAGAGATAAAACACAGAAATCCAAACATGAGGCTGAGCAGACTGATGACAGTGTGCAGTTTGAATCTGAGCATGGCTTTGAAAGCCATTTTGGTAAAGTGTGTGAACATGGCTGATTCCGTGACTACTCAGTAACGCGCGTTAGGCTATTGCGCCGTGTTTTGGGTTTAGTGCTACTACATTTTCGGCTGAGGCGCTTTTGCTTATCTGACCATCCAGCATTTCGATGATGCGATCTGCCTTGGCGCCATGTTCCGGCGAGTGGGTCACCATGAGAATGGTAGTGCCCTGGGCTTTCAACAGGGCCAACATGTTCATCACGTCGTCGCCGTTTTTGGTATCCAGATTTCCCGTAGGTTCGTCGGCGAGAATTAGCTTGGGATCACCCACGACCGAACGCGCAACCGCGACGCGTTGTTGCTGACCACCAGAGAGTTCTGCCGGCTTGTGCCTGGCCCGGGCGCCAAGGCCTACCAGATCCAGTGCTTTGGCAACCTTCTGTTTACGATCCTTCTTCGATAGCCCCAGGTAAAGCAGAGGCAGGTCGACGTTCTCCTCAACACTGAGATCATCGATGAGATTGAAATTCTGGAAGATAAAGCCCAGGTTTTTCTTGCGTAGATCCACCAGCTCATTCTCCGAACGCCGGGCAATCTCTTCACCGTCAAACCAGTATTCTCCGCTGGCGGCAGTATCGATCATGCCGACGATATTGAGCAGTGTGGATTTGCCGCAACCCGATGGGCCCATTACGGCAACGAATTCTCCCTTGCGGATATGAATATTGATATTGTCCAGAGCGACGGTTTCCATGTAGCTGGTCCGATAGACCTTGTTTAGATTCACAAGTCTGATCACTGGGTAGTCTCCGATTGGTTCACGTGTGCCTCTTCTGACGCGGTAGCCAGAAATAGGTTACTGAAAAATTGCCTTGAATTGCGATCAATGTCTTTTCCGAACCAGCCTTGCCAGATTCATGCCAAGGACTAAACTGCGGATATTCAACGAGATACAGGCGGGCTACCTGAAATTTGCGGGTTGTCGCTGGCGAAATCGGGCAATTTTTGGCGCAAACCTTCGCGGTAATTTCATGTCTTGTGAGGTAATTGCCTGGCATCTGAATTGGCGGACAATGCGCCTCGGTCTATTAATAGGAATGGGTCGACTGAAATACGTCGACTGAAATGGGTCAATCGGTAAATCGGGTAAAGGAGAAAATGATGAGTCTGAAAAACGTGTATTTGTTTGCTGCTATTGCTGGAGCAATTATTCCAATGCTGTTCTTCGTGAACTTCGCAGCGGCAGAAGGGGTCGATGTGGTGGCCTTTGTGCAGGCCCTGTTTGTGAATGGAGCCGCCGGCGGATTTACTGCGGACTTGCTTATCAGTTCGTTTGTGTTCTGGATCTATATGTTCTCGCAACAGACTCGCGGCCCAAAGCCGTGGCTATTCATAGCACTTAATCTTGGAATTGGATTGTCCTGCGCCTTGCCAGCGTATCTGTATGCAAAGCAAGATAAGTAACAGGCAGAAGGCAGCAGCAGAAGAAAATACCCGCGCTTTGCCAATTCGGTGGCGGGAATGACAACGGGCTCCGGTCATCCTGTAGTCAGTTGGCTGTATTCACCGTGCTGTTGAAGTCGAGCATCATGTCCCAGAGCTCGGGACAGCCATAGGCAATCAAACATTCCATGTCGACGACAATCTGGAACTGGCCATTGGCAGTGGGCTCGCGTGTGACAATCATGCCGATGCCACTGTCCGACGTAATATTGGTAGTAGAAACTATTCGTTCATCCGATGCGGAGCGAATGCCAAAGGAGTTATTGGCGTCCACCCAGGCGCGCGCCGCATTCCACTTTGGCTGACATGCTTCTGCGCTGTTGCAAACCGGAATAGTGCGGGCATACTCGTCCATCTTCGCCTGGGTTTCTGGTGAGACCGCGCACGCTGCAAGCACGACACCGCATAAGGCTAGTCCTGCAGCTTTTATCAATCTGAATTTATGCATGAAGAATTCTCCTTCCAGAACATGATTGATATGCAAACTGGACGTGTGAAATTTGTACCGTCTGCGAAGGTAGTCAATCCGCGCACCCTGTCCTGAAGCACCGGTAAGCATCCTGACATTGTTACGCTGCTGCGCAAAGAGTAAAAGTTAATATCGGTCATGTCCAGACTGCGGCAACAGCTTGACGCTCTGATTCTGGCTCCGAAATAGCGGAACGAAAAGAAACCTCTTGCCTGAAAACACTGACTGCGATAAACAACTGCATTCACTTTGAGAAGTCACATGCAGGCTCCCCATTCACGTCACAGCAAAGATCCCGGTTCGGCAGATTCCACGCCGGAGCTGGACCAGTTCGCCGCGATGGCTGATGGCATAGAGAAACAGGGCTTTGTGATTCTGCCCGCCACATTGTCAGAAACCTTGTGTGACAATTTGCTGGATTATCTGACAGTGCTGGAACAGGACCAGTTTCATGCCGCCGGAGTTGGGCGCGGGACAGGTGCATCGCACAATTCGCTGGTGAGACGCGACAGTATCCACTGGATAGAAGAAGAGCATCCAGCAAGTGAGCAGTGGTTGGCCTGGGCGAAGCGCTTGCGCCTGTATTTGAACTCGCGGCTGTTCCTCGGCTTATTTTCGTTCGAGAGTCATTTCTCGATTTATCGCCGGGGGGATTTCTATCGGCGCCATGTCGATGCCTTCAAGGGCGAGCGCAACCGGGTGTTGTCGCTGGTGGTTTACCTGAACAAGGGTTGGGAACCGGGCCATGGCGGTGAGTTGCAGCTTTTCCATCCTGCGACCAATGCCGAATTGGTGAAGGTGATGCCAGGTTATGGCACAGTCGTGCTTTTCCTCAGCGAAGAATTTCCTCACGAAGTATTACCAACACAATGTGACCGTTATGCTGTTGCTGGCTGGTTTCGCGTCAACACTTCGGCCACTAGCGCGATTGATCCGTCACGCTAGGAAATAAGGTTTTTGTCATAACAAACGTGGCTTGGTATAGCGGACAAAGGCGATGATAACGGCCGCCGCAGTTAGCACTGATATCAGCGTGACCTGCCAACCCGGCAATCCCAAATCCAGCGATTGCACTCCGAGGGCAGTGAGACAGGCCAGACCGACAGACAACAGCGCCTCGCCAGCGATGACACCTGCGGAGAACAACACGCCCCGGTGCAGCACGCGATTATGTTCGTTTTCAGGGGTATTGCGTGCATGAAGATGGGCAATGATGCCGCCAATCATGATCGGTATGGCAATGCCAAAGGGCAGGTACATGCCCACGGCGATTGGCATCAGGTAGGCGCGAAACGAACTGCTGCGGCGTTTCAACATGGCATCGACAACCAGCACAACGGCTCCAACCAAAACACCAATCGCAATCATGTCCCATGGCAGCTCGCTCTCGCCGGAAAACCCGCGGGCCAGAGAGGCGAACAGACTTGCCTGTGGTGCAGACAGTTCCCTTCCGCCGATGCCACCGACAACAGTGTCATTCAGCAGGTTGAGCACCGGCGCCATCACAAAGGCAGCGACAAATACGCCGGCAATTTGCATGATCTGCTGGCGAAATGGTGCAGCTCCCACGATAGAACCTGTTTTGAGGTCATTGCAGATGTCGCCACTGGTGGAGGCGGCACAGCACACAATCGCCGCGATACCAAGAGTGGCGACCATCGCGTCCATGCCGGTGTAGTTGAACAGCCACAGCAAGCCACCGGCCACCAGCACTGCCGTGATGGTCATGCCGGACACCGGGCTGTTGGAGTTGCCGACCAGCCCGACGATATAGCTCGCCACTGCAGTGAAGAAGAACGCCATCACCAGCATAGTCAGCGTCGAGATGAGAGTGATACCGATGCCACCCGTGAAGGAATAATTCACCAGCGCGAGCACGACGGCGCAAACAATGCCCAGACTGAGTATGGACCAGGCCGGAATATCACGTTCGGTATCCTTGAGCAAAATGGCACGACCAGAGAAATTCGCGCGCATTTCCTTGACTGCTGCGACCAGTCCATGACGCACTGACAGGAGTGAGGCAAAGCCACCCAGCACCATGGCACCGACTCCGATGTAGCGAATCTGGTTACTCCAGATCTCATAAGCGCCATCCAGTGCATTGGGGTATTGTTCAGCACCTCCGAGCAGGGGAATGGCGATCAGCCAGGAGATTGCGCCACCAATAAAGATAAGCGCCGCCACATTAAGGCGCACAATAAAGCCGATAGCGATCAACAGCGGTGACAGGTCGCCGCCCACATAGAAGATTCGCGAACCCAGTGCAGTGGCTGTTTCCAGTGAGCTGCTGACAATGCCAAAGAATTTTCCGGCAATGGCAACGATTCCGCCCAGCACGCCGCCGAGCAGCAGATTACGTCCTTCACCCTCCGGTGCCGAATTATCTCCCGCTTTCAATACAGCTGCGCAGGCTACGCCCTCTGGAAAAGCCAGTTCGGTATTGTTGAGCACGAAAACCTTGCGCATGGGAATCATGAACAGAATACCGAGCAAGCCTCCGGTCAGGCCGATAATGGTGACAGACCAGAAATCGAAGGTGTCCCAGAAACCGATGAGCACCATTGCCGGCATCGTAAAAATAATACCGGCTGCCAACGATTCCCCTGCCGAGGCGCTGGTCTGTACCAGGTTCGCCTCAAGAATGGTGGAATTCCTGAACAGCATTTTGAACACCAGCATGGCCATTACTGCTGCAGGGATGGAGGCCGATACGGTCAGCCCGGCTTTCAGGCCAACGTAGACATTCGCCGCGCCCATAACAATTGATAACAGGAGACCGAGAACCAGAACGCGAAGTGTGAGTTCCCTGCGGGGAATGGCGATTGACTCGGCCGTGATTGGTGCAGAGCTGGAGCCTGAAGTCATGGGTTTGCCGACCTGTAATTGTTGTTGTAAGGAGGTGACGGTAAGACAAGCGTTGCTGGCGCATGGTCAATTGCCGGCTGTTTCCAGTGAAAGTGACTTGCCGAAGGCAATTGCTGCCTGTGCTTTGCCAACAGTTTAATGTTGGCTGTAGTCAGTCGATTGTAGCCCCAGCCATAGATTACAACCCCAACTAAAATTTGCGACCCCAACTATAGGGGCTCAGGCGCGCAGAGTAAATTGCACGTGCACCGTAACAATTCAATGGATTCAGTCAGGCGCTGAGAGTCCCTGGCCTCAACCCTGCAATTGCAGGGTATAGCGCAATACATCCTGCTTGCGACCGGGATCAAGGTTAGGGAATTCCGTGTGTGAGGTCAGTCTGGTATCGAACCTGAATCCCGTCTTCTCCAGAACATGAGCCGATGCCCTGTGCTGTGTATGACAAAGCGCATAGATGCCGCGGATCGGCAGTGTCCTCGCCAAAGCAACCATCGCGCCAAGCGCTTCGCTTGCATAACCCTTGCCCCATGCCGACTCCTTCAGCACGTAACCGGTAGCAGCCTGTCGCTCAACTTCAAGTTCCAGTCCGGTACTGCCCAGTAATTCAGAGCCAGAACGATCGAATATGAGGAAAGCGCCGACACCATTCATGTCCCAGCTCTGCTCGCAAAAGCGCAGAAAACCAAGTGTGTCTTCCAACTGCCTGTGGCGCGGCCAGCCCAGAAAACGCGTCACCTGCGCATCGTGGGCATAGCCTGAAAATATTGCAGAAGCGTCACTCAGTGTCGGTCGGCGCAGCAGCAGTCGTTCAGACAAGAGGGAGGTAGGGGCAGTCATGTCGCATTGTAGTGGGATAAAGTAGAGAGATAAATTGAATCTGTAATCCTTAAGAGGCTCGTTGGCAGTGCCGCTATACTCTTTGGGCAAGAAGGTTTCGCGATGTTCTGCAAGGAATCCACACCTTATGCCTTATCACTCGAATGACCGTAAACCGAATGCCCGTAAACCGAATGAAAGATGCAGCGCAGTTCGTATGAGCTCCAAGTAGTATCAATACCAGGTCGCCAAGCCGTATGTCGCACAAATCTCCAAGCTGGCATCATCGTTTGCAGAATCTGAATTCTGCACTGCCGCGAATGGCGCTTGCCCTTGTTCTGTTTGGTCATGCCCTCTGCAGTCCAGCAGCATTTGCCCAATCGGCCTCTGTCGATTTTCGTGCCGAGCGCGGATATGTATTCGAAAACTCAGTAAACGGCCTGCTCACATTCGCCGCTTTGATCAACAATCCCACAGCAAGCCCTTTGACCAATGTGCAACTCGTCATCTCGATGCCGGCAGCCATAAACCTCGGTAATGTGGATAGAGAGTGTTTGGAGACTGCTAACTCAGGCATACGCAGATTGACCTGCACAGTGCCATCGGTGCCAGCGTTCGGCAGCAAAGTTCTGGACTTTTTCGTCGACGGTCCCAATTCCAAAGCGGTAGGAGCCAGTTTTACAGTGGCGATTACTTCCTCATCCGTGCCGGTGCTGGAGCCTGATGCGTTTGCGGCCAGCCTGGCAGATGGTGATGCCCGTGTCAGTGGTTCCAGCTTGACGATCCAGCTCGTGCGCGACATTGATATCGATATCGATCGCAACGGAGCCCCGGATATTGATGAAGCCATCATGAATCTGCCGAAAGGCACACCGCTTGAACAAATACTGGCGCGCAAGGCAGTGGTGGATATTCTGTTTCTGTATACCCCGGTCGCGGAGCAGTATCTGGATGGCAAGCTGCAAAGCCGGATTGCCCAAATCCTCACAGCCACGAACCAGACCTTTCGCGAGAACAATATCGCCATGCGTTTTAACGGGGTAGGGCTCTCAAGAGTTCCGTATGCCACCACCAATGTGACCCTGTCGAGCTTGCTCACTTCCATCCGGGCGAATGCGGTGCCTGCATTCGCTGCACTCGATCAATTGGTCGCGAGTTCGGGTGGCGACATCGTGGTGATTCTGCATGCGCTGGATGCTGGCACTGACAACATCTGTGGCGATGGTGCATTCATTGGTGCTGGCCGTCAGGGTGATTTCCGAACTGCCCATCATCAGGGTGAGCTGCTCTCGATTCTGAATGTCGGTCCTGACTGCCTTGGGGTAAGTGATATATCGCCCTTGCTCGCCACCAATATGGGCATCGCGCCAACACGTCAGCAGTTCCCCAATGGTGGCACGTTCACCTATTCAGCTGGTTACGCCGTCACTGACCTGTTCATGACCGTGACGGCGCAAGTTGGCGGCAATAATTTCGGAACAGCAGAGCGGCTGAACAGATTCTCCAACCCGCAACAACTTTGCAGAAGCGTTGCTTGCGGCGTCGATCGCAGTGACATCGCCAATGGCGCGGATGCGGCTTTCTCCCTCAATAAAACCAGACATCTGGTGAGTGCAATCACACCGTCCAAATTTCCGATTGAACCGGAAGTCCTGCCTGATCGCATCACTGTATCTCCCAGCCTTAACCATGACCTGGAGATAAGGCAAACGGCGAGTGATACAGCTGCCTTGTATGGGGAATTTTCCGAGATTCAGGTAAGCATAACAAATGTATCCGGTGAAAAGCTGGAAAACCTGGATGTATCGTTTGTGCATCTCAACAACGGACAGATGAGCAACGAGGCACAGAATTACCAGATTACACATAACGCTTGTGGTGTGCTTGGGGCCACTCTGAACACAGTCGGTCAGATGGTCGGTGGAGCGCTGCAGAAACCGGGCAGGCAAGCCTGTTTTATCGCGGCACTTGCGCCAGGCGAAGTGCTGAATTTCAGTTATCGTATCCAGATCGACAACACCCCGCCGCGATTGAACGGCAACGACTATTATCATGAGCTGGTCACTGTGAATGGCATGCCGCAGGCGGAATCGGCAGTATGCCTGCCTGTGTTCGCCAACTTCATTCTGGCCAACATAGGCAGTACCGTCTGCGACAGCGTGCTTGCTGGTGTTGCGCCGACGCCACCGGTGGATCTCAATGCGCTGCCGAGCGTTACAGGATCCATGCTGTCACTCCCATTTCTGCGACTGTGGGACGGCAGCCTTATCAGTGCCGAGATCCGCATCACGCTGAATGGACCGCTGACATTCGAGTTTGTGTCCTACTCTGAGCTGGATCCTGCGCTGACGCCGGTGTATACGGCAAATTACGATCTGGCGGGAATTTTGCTAATCAATAATCTGCAGGTGGGTACAGACTTATACGATATCAGCGCAACCTACGTGACGGATTCCAATCCAATCCGGTTTGCAAATATTCTGACGACATTTGTCTCAGCGGTTCCTGGGCCCTGATATCAACCGCGCATAGGCGCCAAAGTTAAGGGGAAGTTAACGGGTCAAGTTAACGGGTCGGAGGGATTACTTTTTATCACTCCGATCCCTTAATTGCGGACCTCTTGATTGCAAACGACTGAGCAGAGTCAGTTGGGTATTTGCAGGCGCAGCTCGGCAGTAAACAATTGGGCGCGATCGAGTTCATTGGCGGCATAACGCAGCAGGGTTTCCGCATCCTGTGTCACCTGTCCGTTGAACAACATGGCCCCGTTCACAGTCACCGTGATCAATTCATTGAAGTTCACTTCTTCCGGGTTCAGCAGCAGACTGAAATCAGCCACACGCTCGGCGCTCACCGTGAAATGGTTGCTGCTCCGTTCCACCTTGAGCAACCCGGGACGTCCCGGTTCGACCAGTTTGTCCACACGAATCCAGGCATTGCGATTGTAGCGGTCTTCACGGTCCGCAACCCAGATCAGGCTCTCCGGCAATGGGTCGCGCACATTCGCCGCCTTGAACGCATTGATGCGGGGTAACTCATCCGGCATCCAATTGGTGTTATGACCACCGTCAGCAATGACGGTGAACTCATGATTGATTTTGGTCTCTTTCAAAATGTCGATGAATGGCGTGAGTGACGAAGCGGGATACAGAGGATCTTTTTCACCATTTACGATGAACAGTGCATTATTCATCAGGTTCTCAAAATACAGCGCATGCCCGCCGCCGCTCTGGGCATTGCGCAGCACCCCAGGATGACCGATATACGGCAGGAAAGCTGCCCACTCGGTGGGTTGTTTGAAGGCGAAGAAATACGCGCCAGTGCCACCGTCGGACACGCCGCTGAGATAGACCCGGTTGTCATCCACATTGTAGCTCTGTTTGAGAAAACGCAGGATGGCGGCCAAATTCTCAGCCTGACTGTCCTGCCACCAAAAGTTGTCATCCCAGGCTGCCGGCATCACTGTGATCTGATCGAGCTCGTCATAGCCATCGTAGCCGCGTCGCCACCATTCACCGCCCGCGTCCCATTCGGGTCGACTCACCCCGCCGTGAAGCATGAATTCCACGGGATAACTGCGGGCCGGATCATAGTCAGCAGGGAGGACGAATACGTAACGAAATTGTGTGCCATCTGTGGCAGGGCGCACTGCCTCATAACGATCCTTCTCGGCTGTGGCGGTATAGGTGGGTCCCGCTTTTAACCAGCGATAGAGTGTGTTTATATCCTGCGCAGCTGAAATCAGCGCGGCACCAGCGACTTCACTCTCTTCGGCAGTAGTCGCCTGCCAGAAGTTCGTGACAAGGGTCCGGGCTTCGTCCGAATTGGGTTCTGGTTCGGCAGCGGCGAGCAAACCAGGAATTGCAGAAAGCAGCAGGCTCAGAATCAGGCGGGTGCAGTGCATAAGAATTCTCTTAGTGGGCTTCAACGGCGACAGTGTCGGATAATCAGCGCACAAGAGCAACCGCGTGCGCCTGGTGAGGCGGGTCTCTGTAATTGATCTGGCTTTAGACGAGCAATTTACCGATTACAGCGCCAACAACCATGTCATCAATGACGCCAAAGTTGTTTAATTTCAATTGTCCTTTCCTGTCAAAAATCAACAAAGAAGGGGTGCCTCGGAGTCCATACGTTTGCATGGTTAATGGAATATTTCCCTGCGAGGCTGCCTTGTCTATGCCTACTGGAAAAGTGATTCGGTACTCATGCAAAAATACTTTCAGGGCGGCTTCTCCCATTACATCATGATGCTCAAACACGGTGTGTAAACCCAGAACCACGAGGTCGGCTTCGTTGAAACATTTTCGTATTTTGATTGCTTGCGGAATCCCGTGGGATACACAGCCCGGACACAACATTTGAAATGTATGAACAACTACAACCCGACCAATCAGGTCCTGCAACTTGATTTCCCGGTCTGAATTCAGCCAGGTTGACGTGATGAGTTCATAGGTTTGGGTATTGGTACTGTTCATGAATACCTCTTTTACGAAATGTCCCAGTCACCGGAAAGGTGGGGCAGGACTGCATATGTGCCTGAAACCTGAAGAACATGAATTTCTCGCTGATGATCTGGAGCTCATCACCCCAAATTTC
>SXGR01034578.1_pt1 | contig 25553 bp, 23 predicted proteins | sample 3174711 | NCBI WGS metagenome assembly SXGR01 (sample SAMN11356860, study PRJNA531348) | freshwater metagenome | isolation source: freshwater sample F1-60 | place: China: Fuxian Lake, Yuxi | collected 2017-12-25
ATCGCCCTGCGCGACGCCATCGCTGCCGTTGAGTTGCCGGTCATCGAGTTGCACCTCTCCAACATCCACGCCCGAGAGTCCTTCCGGCACCATTCGATGATCGCCCCGGTGTGCCGCGGGCAAATTAGCGGATTTGGTGCTTTGTCCTATATTCTGGCTCTGGAAGCGGCCGTTAATGTTAACAACCTGGCGTAAACCTTCATTTTGACTCAAGTTGACGTGAAAACGAGCCAGAAGTGGGTCTTGACCTCGGAAGCCGAATCTCCCTAGTTTGCCTCGAATGCGACACGCAACTGTCACTCACGGAGGTTCCTCCGGAGCAGTTTCGATTCGGCAATTAAGATCATCTTGAGGAGTTCCGCCCGATCCCTTGGAACGGCTCCAACCCAAAAAGCACTGTGGACCTGAAAGAAATCAAATCGATCATCGACCTGATGAAGAAGAACTCCCTCTCAGAGTTCGAACTCGAGGAGAAAGACTTCAAGATAAAGCTCAAACGCCCCATCGGCGGATCCGGCCCAATGTTGGGAGGCCCGGTAGATGACCCCGAGTTGACGGCCTATTCGGCTTTGGCTCGTCAATCGGCTGCAACCGTGCCGGCAACCCACGCCCACAGCTCCAGTTCGGCCGGTCCTGAATCGGAAATTAAGAGCCCGATGATCGGAACCTTCTACAACACCCCTTCCCCGGACGCTGCGCCCTACGTCGAAATCGGCAGCGAAGTCGGACCCGACACCGTCGTCTGCATCTTGGAAGCCATGAAGGTCATGAACGAGATCAAGGCCGAAGCCCGGGGCATCATCACGTCCATGGTCGCAGAAAATGGCAAACCGGTTGAGTTTGGCCAGGTTCTGTTCAAGATTCGCCCGCTTTGAATCGGTGGCTCTCCTGCTGCCTGCTGCCTGCTCTGAGCTATTCCTAATTCCGGGCACCCTCGACGTTGTCGGGTCTTGCACCGGAAGGTTCCCGTACCTGTCATGTTTGAAAAGATCCTGATCGCCAACCGTGGTGAAATCGCCATGCGCATCATCCGCGCCTGCCGCGAGATGAACATCAAAACGGTGGCCGTCTATTCCAAGGCGGACGCCAACTCGATGCATGTCCAGGTTGCCGACGAGGCCATCTGCATCGGAGACGGCCCCTCGACCGACAGCTATTTGCGAATCGACCGGCTCATCTCTGCCGCAGAAATCACCGACGTGGACGCCATCCATCCCGGCTACGGTTTCTTGAGCGAGAACGCGCATTTCGCCGACGTCTGCGAGAGTTGCAACATCCGCTTCATCGGACCTCGTTCGGCGGCCATGAATGCGCTGCACGACAAGTCCAGCAGCCGCGATTTGGCCAAGCGGGCCAAAGTCCCAACGCCTCCCGGTTCGGACGGCCTGGTCGAGACCGAGCAAGAGGCACTCACGGTCGCCAAGCGCATCGGCTATCCAGTGATGATCAAGGCCATCGCTGGCGGTGGTGGCAGCGGCATGCGGGCCGCCCACAATGACATATCGCTCATTAAGGGGTACCATACCGCTCGCACCGAAGCCGAAAAGGCTTTCGGCAATTCCGGGGTATACATCGAGAAATTCATCGAGAATCCGCACCACATCGAGTTTCAAATCCTCGGCGATACCCGCGGCAACATTATTCATTTGGGTGAGCGAGACTGTTCCATCCAGCGCCGCCACCAGAAGGTCATCGAGGAGACCCCCTCGCCGCTGCTCGACCGAAAAGACCTCAAGGATCTTCGTAAGAAGATGGGCAAGGCAGCACTGGCCATCGCCGAGATGGCCAATTACACCAATGCCGGCACTGTTGAGTTCATTGTGGACGACTCGGGCAACTTCTACTTCCTAGAGGCCAACAAGCGCATTCAAGTCGAGCATCCCATCACCGAAGAGGTCACGGGGGTCGACTTGGTGAAACAGCAAATCCTCATCGCTGCCGGCGAGAAGCTCACGATCAGTCAGAGCGATGTGGTCCTCAAAGGCCATGCCATCGAGTGCCGGATCAATGCGGAGGACCCCTTCAACGACTTCCGCCCAAGCCCCGGACGGATCGAGATGTACTACCCGCCGGGAGGGCCGGGGATCCGCCTCGATTCCCATGCCTATGCGGGCTACACCATTCCGCCCTACTACGACTCGATGATCGGAAAGCTCATTGCCGTGGGCAAAGACCGGACCGACGCCCTCAACAAAATGGCTCGAGCCCTCGGTGAGTTCATGGTCACCGGAATCAAAACGACCATCCCCTTCGAGTTGGCCATCCTTCAAGATCCCGACTTCCGTCGCGGTCACTACACGACAAACTTCGTCGAACGGTTCTTGGGTGGCGCACGCCGCGAACTCATCCAAGACAAGGCCTGAGGCCCCAGGGCCCAAGCTCCAGTGCGGGTTCAGAAGAAAAATCGTTCATTCGATTCACTCGCTGCTTGGTCTTGCCGGAACCGTTGGTTAAACCGTGGGGGTGTCCTCCGACTCTTCGACGGTTTCCACCCGCTCCGCCTCTGCGGATTCGTTCCCGCCGCAGATCAAGTACATCATCAGCAACGAGGCCTGCGAGCGATTCAGTTTCTACGGGATGCGCAGCATCCTGACCCTGTTCATCGCCAAGCACCTCGGGCAGGGATCCTCGAAAGCCTCTGAGGTTGTTCATCTGTTTGTCTTCGGCGTGTATTTTATGCCGCTTTTCGGGGCGTGGCTTTCGGACCGAGTTCTGGGCCGCTACAAGACCATCCTCTTCATCTCCTTATTTTACTGCCTCGGCCACGGGGTGTTGGCCATGGCCGACTTGGTTCAGACGCAGGAGAACAAACTTTGGCTGCTCTACGCGGGTCTGGCGCTGATCTCCTTCGGCGGTGGCGGCATCAAACCCTGCGTCTCGGCCTTCGTCGGCGACCAGTTCCACGCCGGTCAAGGACACCTGCTCCAGAGGGCCTACGGGCTATTCTACTGGAGTATCAACTTCGGATCCTTCTTCTCGTTCCTGGTCATTCCCCGAGTCGCCAAAGACTATGGATACGGCTGGGCATTCGGTGTGCCGGGCCTCTTCATGGCTTTGGCCACGTTCCTGTTCTGGATGGGCCGCAAGCATTACATCCACGTGCCTCCAGCGGGACCGAAGGGGGGCAGCTTCTGGGAAATGCTCTGGTACGCTCTGACCCATTCAGCCGGTCGTCGGCAAGGTTCGGGATTCTGGAGCGCTTGTGAAAACCGCTACTCGTTCGAACAAGTCCATGCCGCCAAGGCCGTCACCAAGGTGGCAGGGGTCTTTGCATTGATTCCCTTCTTCTGGGCTCTCTGGGACCAAAGCAGCACCACCTGGGTCCTGCAGGGTGACAAGATGACCCCTTACATCTTTAGCGAGGGAATACTCGGATTCCCGATCGTGGGACCGGTCCTGCGTTTCATCATCGGCGACCGTATCGGAGCAGAGCAAATGCAGTCCATGAACGCCCTGCTGGTGATGCTCATGGTCCCAATCTTTACCTACGTGCTCTTCCCAGTGACCGAGAAGTCAGGGCTTCGGGTTACGACCTTACGCCGCATGGGAGCGGGCCTCTTCCTGACGGCCATCTCCTTTCTCATGGTGTCGGTGATCGACCAACGGGTGGCTGGCGGCGAGAAACTGAGCGTCCTGTGGCAAACCTTGCCTTACATCGTGCTGACCGCAGGCGAGGTGCTAGTTTCCAACACCGGACTGGAATTCGCCTTCCGGGAAGCGCCGGCCTCCATGCGCAGCACAATGATGAGCTTCTGGTTGCTGACCACCGCTCTGGGCAACCTAGCCATAGCAAAAGTCTTCGGACTTAACGTGAAGGAGCGCCTGGCCGATGGCAACGAGGTGCTGCATGTGTCCGGACCGGCTTTCTTCAACCTGTGCGCAGCGATGCTCTTCGTGGTGGCCATCGGTTTCGTCTTCGTGGCCCTGCGTTATCAATACCGAGATTCGTCAAAGCCCGCTTCAAAACCTGCAACCCATTGAACTGAAGTAACATTCAATCCACTGTCGACCCGGGGACAACAGAAGTTTCATCACACCAGCCATGTACTACATCCAAGGCGCCGATCAGAAGGAATACGGACCCGTTTCGGCAGATCAACTCCGCCAATGGATTAGTGAGAACCGGCTCAACCGGTTTTCTCCGGCCCGTGCCGACGGGGAATCGTTGTGGAAGACTCTGGGAGATTTTCCGGAATTTGCAGAAGTATTGGTTGGATCGGCGCCTACGGTTTCCGAAGCGCCGGCGTCTGCACCCACCGCCCTCAGCGCCGCCAACGCCTCGCCCTATGGCAGCGGTTTTCGACCATCAACCCCGGGCATCTCCGAGTCGGCCATCGACGAAAAGATGAAGGTTCCGGCGATCGGCATCATCACCACCGGAGCTCTGGGTGCTCTAATTTCTCTGGCGGGGGTCATCGCCACGTTGTCGGGTTCCAATAAGGTTGCCGAACTCCCGCCTGGCTTGCCCCCCGAGGCGGCCGGCTTACTCAAGAGCTACCTATCGGCGATAGAGCCCTTCAATTTGCCACTCAACCTGCTGGCGCTGATCCTGTCATCGCTGACGCTGGTGGCCGGCATCAAGATGCTCCAACGTCGTTCCTACGGCCTAGTGATGGCCGGGGTGATTATTGGCATGATCCCCTGCCTCAGCGGCTGCTGCTGCACCGGCCTGCCTTTCGGCATCTGGGCCCTCATCGTCCTCAGCAATGAGGAAGTCCGCAAATCCTTCCACTAAGCCCACTCATCGCAAGTCGCCAGGGACCATGACGGCGCCCCCCGTGTTGCCCGGCTCTCCGGAGCATGCACCCTCACCCTCACCATCCATGGGGGCGAACCGGTGGAACATGGCGCTGGTTTCAGCCCTCGCCTGCGCAACACTCATCGCCTTGGCCCTACTCTGGCGCTTTGAACCCCAGGGGCAGATCTTCTTTCCGCGTTGCACGTTTCACCAAGTGACCGGACTGCTCTGCCCGGGATGCGGCGGATTGAGGGCCACCCATGCGCTGCTTCACGGAGACCTCCGTTCGGCGTGGCAACTCAACCCGTTACTGGTGGCGTTGCTGCCCGTGGGCGTCTACGCCGTCAGCGCTTGGGCCATCCAACGAAGGACCGGACACCGTCTCCCTCAACCGTTGAATTTCCGCCACCTATGGGTGGTCGCGCTGGTGTTAATCTTGGGTTTCGGCACCGTCCGGAATTTGTGACGATTACCGAAAACTAGGTGCTCTGCGTTCCTCGATGCAGTTCGTAGGCATGGACGATGCGCTGGACCAGGGGGTGCCGGACGACATCCTTCTTCTCGAAGCGAACCAGGGAAATGCCCTCAACATCCTTCAGGGCCGTCTCTGCCTCCACCAATCCACTGCGCTTGCTGCGGGGTAAATCGATTTGTGAGGGGTCTCCGGTAATGACCACCTTGGACCCGAAACCCAGGCGGGTCAGGAACATGAGCATTTGTTCAGTAGTCGTGTTCTGAGCCTCATCCAAAACAATGAAAGCTTGGTTCAAGGTGCGCCCACGCATGTAGGCCAGCGGAGCAATCTCGATGACTCCCCGTTCCATGTTCTTCTGAATTTCGTCCGCCGGCATCATGTCCTGAAGCGCGTCGTGGAGTGGACGCAGATACGGATCGAGCTTCTGGTAAAGGTCACCGGGCAGGAATCCTAGGGCCTCGCCTGCCTCGACAGCGGGGCGGGTCAGAATGATGCGCCCAACTCGAGATTCTTTGAGGGCATTCACAGCCATGGCCATGGCCAAGTAGGTCTTTCCGGTTCCAGCAGGGCCGATGCCAAAGGTAATGTCATGCTCCCGGATTGCCGTAACATAGCGCTGCTGGCCGACGGTCTTGGGCGTGATGGCTGGCTTCTTGAGCGAGGTACTGATCTTTTGATGGAAGAGTGCCTGAAGGGCGGCAGGTCCATCGTTCTTCACCACCTGCAGGGCGTGGGTGAAATCTCGAGCCTTCACGGGGGATCCGTCCTTTTGGGCCGCCTCGAGCAATTGGAATAATTTTACTCCGCGCGCCACGTCCTCCGCCTCGCCCTCCAACCGGATCCATCCATCGCGAGCCGTTGCCTTAAGGCTCAACTCCTCTTCGAGAGCACGAAGGTTGCGTTCATCGCCCCCGAGCAGTTGGAGGGCAGCCCGGGCGTTCTCGAAATGAAGGGTTTCAGTGGTGGTGGCCATGTCTCGCGTCGGTTGAATGGTTGGGTCCTTCGGTGGTTTGGTCACGAAAAAGGAAAAACTCTCAGCGCCGTAACGACTCCGCCTCGGCCAAGGACCGGAAGCTCCCACCGAACGATCCCGGGCTTAAGAACGATGCACTCCAGCGGGGCATAAAAAATCCCAAACGACTGACCGATGCTTGAACGCGCAGAACACTCAACTCCCATCGGAGGCGGGACCACGGCTTCAAGGAGTCTCCAGAAAGGTGGTCGCGGCCAGGTGACGACGGCGATTCAGTTCCAGCGGCGGCAATTCGCACACATCCCCCAGGCAGTAACGATTCCGAGCCACCCACTGGTAGACCCGGCGGGTCACGGCATGGAATCCCGGGGTCACCATAAGGACGCCCATCGGCCACAACCAAGCCACACGACGGCACATCCAGGCGATGGCAATGGGTCCTCCCAGAATTCGACCGTCGGGCGTCAGCAATTTCATCTCCTCCGGAAGTTCACCGGCCGCCAATCCCAACTGTTCTCGAACCCACGGAGACTGCAGCGCCGCGAACTCGATGTGGCGAGATTCAAACACCCGTCGCCATTGGCGAATCGTCGCCCGGCACACCGGACAATGCTGATCGTAAAAAGCCCATGCTCTGGACGGCCGCGAGAATGAAGTGTTTTTTTCGGTCATGGCAGAAATGGTTTCATTGGGATGCACCGGATTATTCAGAGGTCAGTCCGAGCAACTTGCGCGCCTTGTCACCCAAACCAAAGAAGCGCTTCAGGACCGAGGTAGGCCACCCTCGGAAGGTGGCGTACCAACCGGCGGTGGTCGCCAGGAAATTGTGCATCTCGCGCAGGCGATCCTCGCTGTAGCCGCCCGTCGCCTCATCTTTTTCGGCCTCGGCGATGCATTCCCGCAGGACCGCCATCGTGGGATCAAATTCACGCCGTTTGCGCTCATCCACCACAATACGGAACATTTCCCAGACATCTTTGAGGCTCTCAAAATGATCACGACGGTCACCGGGCAAATGAACCAGTCGGACAATACCCCAGCCTTGGAGTTCTTTGAGGCTGGTGCTGACGTTGGAGCGGGCCACTTCTAGGACTGCCTGAATTTGCTCGGCATTGAGCGGATCGGGTGACAAGTAGAGCAGGGCATAAACTTGAGCCACCGTCCGGTTGATGCCCCACTTGGTCCCCATCTCTCCCCAATGGAGGATGAAGCGCCGCTCGGCATTGGAGAGTTGGCTCAGCGACCTCATTTCTCTCTCTACAGAAACATCTGATTTCACAAAAGTCAACCCGCGCACCGCACTGGCGACCCCAAGCTTTGACCGGGTCGCACACGGTGGGCGGTCTAAAAAGAATAGGCTCACCCAATGGGAGTGGAATGAAGACAGCGACAGAGCTGCCGGAAAGCTGGGGTTCCTTGATTTCTTCATTGCAGCGGCGGTGCTCCTGATTGTTCTTTGGGGGCCGGCCAATGGGCCGGTTCGATAATACGACGTGAAACCCACCGACCTGCGGGGCATCCTCCGCTACATTCCGCGCTTCCGGGAAAAGGTCTTCATCCTGGCCATCGATGGATCCATCGTCACCGATGACAACTTCCCGAACCTCCTGCTCGATATCGCGGTCCTGCGCTCGCTGAACATCCGTATCTTGCTCGTGCACGGCGCTGCCAAGCAAATCGCAGCGCTGGCCGTGGAGCGCGGGGTCAAGGCTTCCAACCTCGACGGCACCGGCATCACCGATGCGGAGACCCTGCAACTCTCGCTCAATGCCGCCAACCGGCTCACCCACGAAATCCTCGAAGGGTTGTCTGCCAACGATCTCCGCGCGGTGTCCACCAATGCCGTCATCGCCCACCCGCTAGGCATTGTCGGTGGCGTAGACCACCAGTTCACCGGGAAGGTGGAACGGATTGATGTCGAGATGCTCCAGAGCCTTCTGGCCCAGAGCATCGTGCCCGTGATTCCGCCACTGGGCTTCGATGGCGACGGGAAGACCTACCGGGTCAATTCTGACACCATCGCTTTTGCTCTGGCCGAACAACTCAAGGCTACCAAACTTATCTTCCTCACCACGGTCGACGGGCTAACCCGCGACGGACAGTTGATCCGGCAAATCATCGTCGGCGAACTCAAGCAGATGCTCAGCCGAATCCCATCGAATTGGCCGATCAACCTGATTTCCAAGGCTCGCCAGGCAGTCGCGGCCTGTGAGGCCGGGGTGCCGCGGGTGCACATCATCAATGGTGAGGTCGATGAAGGGCTCTTGGCCGAGGTCTTCAGCAACGAAGGCATCGGCACGTTGGTGTATGCCAACGAATACACCCAGATCCGGAGGGCCTTGAAGAAGGACATTCGCGCGCTCCTCAACCTGACAAAAAACTCAGTCGCCTCCGAGGAACTGGTCAAGCGCACCCGTGCTTCCATCGAAAAACAGGTCGGTGACTACTACTTGTACGAGATCGATCGGAACCCGGTGGCCTGCGTGGCGCTCCATCAATACCCAGAGCAGAACAAGGGGGAACTCGCCTTCCTGTACGTGGCTCCCAGCCACGAGAACATGGGGATCGGCTCAAAACTCATCCAGTTCGTTGAGGCACGAGCCCGGGAGCAGGGGTTGGCTGAACTCGTCACCCTCAGCACTCAAGCGTTCACTTACTTCATCTCCAAGGGTGGGTTTGTGGAAGGAAGTCCCAGCGATCTGCTACCCGCCCGACGGGAACGCTACGACGCCAGCGGCCGCAAATCCAAGGTGCTCATCAAGCGCCTCCGGCCCGCAGCATGACCACCCCTCATGGCCGGTGGATCTCAGTTTGGGGCTTCCTCGTCGGGGTTTGCACTCTCTGTCTCCGGTTGGCGGGCGACGCCAATCCGGAACCTTATCCTCAACCCACTTCCAAAAAGGGCCTTCAGGTCCAGATGGTGGACGATGCGATCGCCTTGGGCATCCGCCATGCCGCGCTCAATTTTAACCTAGGTCAACTCGTCGATCCACGGGGTGACACCAACAATCCGGCGATCACCCGCGAGGGGCGGACTCACCGCTTCCAGCGAGGGTACCTGGAGGCCATGGATCAACAAATCCGGACACTTTCGGAGCGGGGCATCGTCGTCTCGTTGATCCTGCTCAACTACGAGACCACTGATCGCGATTTGCGCCGAATCCTGCTCCACCCCGCTTACGACACCCAGTGTCCGAATCACCTGTCCGCTTTCAACACGATCACCCCAGAAGGTCGGGCCTGGTATGAGGCCTCCATTCAGTTCCTGGCGGAACGGTGGAACAGGCCCGACGGCCGTTATGGCCGGGTCTGGAATTGGATCGTCGGCAACGAGGTCAACTCGCACTGGTTCTGGTCTAACCTCGGACTCACTTCCTCTGAGGCGTTTGCTACCGACTACGAGCGAACAGTCCGACTCACCCACCAAGCGGTCCGCCGGCACTCAGCCCATGGACGAGTGTTCCTCTCACTGGAACATCACTGGAATATCGCCTATCCCGGCGGTCGAGAGGGCCAAGTCTTCCCGGGACGCCCCTTCCTCGAACACTTCTCCAAGGCGGCCCGGTCCGGCGGAGACTACGACTGGCATTTGGCGTTCCATCCCTACCCCGAAGACCTCTTCAATCCGCGCTCGTGGCGGGATGCCAGCGCTCAACCGGATTGGAAGACCACTCCGCGAATCACCTTTCGAAACATTGCCGCTCTCGGGAAGTTTCTGGGACAACCCGAACTCCAATTCCAGGGACGCACTCGACGGGTTATCCTCAGCGAGCAAGGCTTCCACACCCCGGAGGGCTCCGAGGGCGAGACTCTGCAAGCGGCAGCCTATTGCTACGCGTGGCATCAAGTCGCTGGCGAACCGGGTATCGACGCTTTCATCCTCCACCGCCACGTGGACCACGCCCAAGAAGGTGGCTTGCGCCTGGGACTTTGGACACACACTCCAGGTTCGGTGGCGACGCCTGAGCGCCGCAAGCCGATCTACGAGGTGTTCCGGAGGGCCGATACGCCCGAGCGGGACGCGGCCTTCGCCTTCGCCTTACCCCTCCTTGGAATTGAATCCTGGAACCAACGGGCCCGAGCCCGCTGAGGGCCCCACGAACGGCCCTGAGGGGCGGGACGTTCGCGACTCCGTCGGCGGAGCGTAGGGATCGTCAAACCAGGGGACATCCTTGCCGGCGCCGGCGTCGGAAAGCCAAGGCTCCGGTGCGGCCATAAACCCCAATTCCGAGCCGTTCCAAGGAAACCAAAGCCGCTCCGCATGGAGGGCATGAAACGGGACCTGAAGAAATCTCCGTTGAGCCTCCGAAAGATTTCCGACCACAAAATCGAGGTAAATCCGCTCGTCTCCTCCGTAGATTTTGTCACCTAAGATCGGATAGCCAAGATGCGACAAGTGGATGCGTATTTGGTGTTTTCGCCCTGTGTCTAACCAGACTCGGACCCAAGAATAAACCTCCTTCTGGCGCTCGAAGTGCCTCTCACAGCGCCACCGAGTCCGAGCGGCTGCGCCATCCGGCCGAACACAGTCCTTGATAGCCACCGAACTGGAAACCTCTCGCCCCAAAGGCGCATCAATGGCCCCCTCGCCCAGCGGCAGCCGGCCACGAACCAAAGCCACATACTCCTTGGTCACCAAGCCGGCCGCCCACAACGCGCGCAACTCGGCCCCGGCCTCATCGGTCTTGGCGAAAACCATCACCCCGCCCGTCTCCCGGTCGAGGCGGTGAATCATGTGGGGCTCAAAGCCCAAATGGATCCGCACCCGACTAACCAAGCTGGAAAATTCGTCACCCTTGGTTGGATGGCAGACCAAACCCGCCGGTTTGCGCAACACCAGCAGGTCAGCGTCTTCGTACAAAATCTCAAATAGGGTCACCATCCCGGGTGGCCGCCGGTCATGGCCCGGTCCAGGTGGGTGTAACCGCCATCGACATGGATCCATTGCCCCGTGATATGCCCGGCTCGCGGAGAGGCCAAAAAGACCAGGGTCGCAGCAATCTCGGCCGGCGAGGTCAAGCGACGCCCGAAGGGAACCATCCGCTCAATGGTCTCGCGGGCCGCCTCCGGATCCGGCTGCGAGGCGAACCAGCGCTGGTATTGGTCGGTATCGCATTCGGCCGGAATGACGGCATTAACCCGAACCCCATGCGGTGCCAGGGCCACGGCCCATTCGCGAGTGAGCGCATTCACCGCCCCCTTGGCGGCGGCATAGCCGGAGGTGCCGCCCTGCCCTGTCTCTGCCACCTTGGAACTTAGATTCAAGATACACCCGCGGGACTGGCACAAAGCCTCCTGCGCATGATGCGCCAAGGCGAACACGTGCAGCAGGTTGCGCCGCAGCGAGGCCATGAAATCGGTCGGGGACCCACTCAAGGACACGCTGTCGTTGACACCCGCGTTGTTGACCAAGACATCCAGACGTCCCGCCTCCCGCAGCACGGAGGAAATGAGTTCTGCGCAAAACATCGGATCAGCCAAATCTCCTTCAGCAAAGACCGACCGGGGCACCTCCGCCGCCAACGCCCGACCTCGATCCGCGTTGCGGTCAGCAAACCAAACAATCGCGCCCTCAGCCGCAAAGGCCCGCACGGTGGCCTCACCAATGCCTGCTGCGCCACCAGTGATCAGCACCACTCGGTTCTGGAGTTCAAGATTCATGGGAAAGATTCAACAACGATGGAACCAAACAAAAACGAGAAAACGATTCTCCGCCCCCTGCGCAGGCAACGGGCCTTTTTAAAGAGCTTCCCGTCAGACCGCGACGGGAGCCTTAATGGCGGGATACGGATCGTAGCCCGATAACACCAAGTCTTCGTAGGCGAACTCCCGCAGTTCCCGGCGATCCGGATTCAGGGTCAATGTCGGCAACGGGCGCGGTTCGCGAGCCAGCTGCTCCTTCACTTGCTCGAGATGATTCGAGTAAAGATGAAGATCGCCGAAGGTATGCACGAAATCGCCCACCTCAAGACCGGTCACCTGAGCCACCATGTGGGTCAGGAGCGCGTAACTGGCAATGTTGAAGGGCACGCCCAAGAACAAATCAGCACTGCGCTGATAGAGCTGACAACTGAGCTTTCCCTCACTGACGTAAAACTGGAAAAGCGTGTGGCACGGCGGCAGCGCCATGGAATCCACCTCGGAAGGATTCCAGGCGCTGACGATGAGCCGGCGACTGTCGGGGTTCTTGCGAATTTGCGCGACGACCTGATCGATTTGATGAATCGAGCGCCCATCAGCCCCGCGCCAGTCGGTCCACTGGGCCCCATAGACTCGACCCAGGTTTCCGTCTGCATCGGCCCACTCGTTCCAGATGCTCACCCCATGCTCCTGCAACCATCGCACGTTGGTGTCACCCCGAAGGAACCACAGCAATTCGTAGGCGACACTCTTGAAGTGAACCTTCTTGGTGGTCACCAACGGAAACCCCTCGGACAGCCGGAAACGGGTCTGTGCCCCAAAAACTGAGTACGTGCCCGTGCCCGTCCGATCCGGCTTGAAACTGCCCTGATCAAGAACCAACCGGAGCAAATCGTGGTAGGCGCGCATGGTCAGACAGAGTCTTGGGACAGTCGGAATCGGGACGGGTCAGTCCTTGATGTTCACCAACTCCAAAGCGCCCACGCCACCGGGATTCCAAGCGGTGAAGAGGATGTACACCTTGGCGCTGCGACCCTTGCCGACCACGTACCAGCACGCGTCATGCATGTGCTGAGCGTACCCATAACCGAGGTCTTCCTTGGGCTTAATGGTGCTGACCACGGCCTTGGTCTTGAGGTTGATAATGTAGAGCGGACCCGGGGTGTTGTTCGGGCCGGTGAGGCAGGGCACCAGCAGGTAATCGCCCCAGAGATCGGTGTCGCACGCCGCACTCCCCTTGGGCAACTGATGGACCGCCAGCGACTTGCGTGTCTTGAGCGACCACTCATGCACCTGAGCCTCCGGCCGGGCCGAGACATACAACTCATTGCGCTTGGGGTCGAAGGTGATGCCATGCGGCGTCTGACTCATGCTGTCGCCACCATAGAAATTGCCCCGGTACTTCATCGGCTTGGCATCGGCGTCCATGAACCAGTGACGGCCATAGCCATCGGTGACCCAAAGAGTCTTGTCGCCTGCGAACGCCGCATCGGTCGGAGCCCAGCCCTTCTTGTCAGCATAGGGACCTCCATCGGGGATTTTGAGCTTTTCCACCGTGCGGAAAGTCGTATCGGACAACAAGATTTCGCCCTCGACGTTGTCGGCAGCGATCACCAGCGGAAGCTGGCCTTTGCGCGGTAAAATATCCGCACCGTGCAAATTGCCTGAGGCGATCGCGGGATCCCCCTTCACGATCCAGGAATTCTTCAGCCGATCACTGAAGCCAATCCAACCCACCTTCTCCAGACCCCAATACACCACATCGCGCTCGCTATCGACGATGAGCGTGCCGTGAGCGCCCTTCACAAAGGGCTGAGCCTCGGCCGGAACAGGCATCGCCGTAGTGACCGGGGCGAACTTCCAGAATCCCTGACCACTGACATGCGACACGTGCGATTTGTCCTGGGCCGCAGGCGCCTTCACAGGCCCCTTCTTCTCGACCTGAAAAATCACAGGCACGGGTGAGGGTCCATGATCATGGGGTTTCGATCCCGTGTCGTGGGCCAGGAGAAAGGGGGCAGAAGCCAAGGCGGTGCACGCCACGGCCAGAGAGAGGGGGGTTTTCATAGGCAACGCCTAAACTTTCAACAGGCAATCCATTCCTGTCGAGGATCAGAAACGAATCTATCAGAAGGGATCACGCAAAGAACCGAAGCCTTTGGAGCGGACCCAACTAGATCCCGAGCGCGACAAATCGATCGGTCGCTGGCCAACGAGGCGCATCAGGAAAGCCATTGGCACCACCGCGACTCCATAGACTCCCAGGAACAGCAGAAATACCAACCGCCCACCCAGCCAGGCTCGCATCCGAGAAAATCTCCGGTGCCAGGGCGCTACGAAAATCGGAAATAACATCCCCAATCCCAACACCACGGGCATGGCCGCAAGATAGGCCCGAGGCGAGCCCGGAACCCAACCGGCCCGACTGGCGATCATCAGCAGAGCCACCGGAGGTATGAGCGATGCGCCGATGGCAAACCGGTCGCGAAGGCTTCTGATAGTTTCGGGTCGGCTCATGATCAGTCCGGGATGGCTTCGAAGCTGCGCGGCAATGCGGCATGCAGTTGCCGTTCGCGTTCCAGATAGCACGGACCGACGGCAAGCACATCGATCTGGGAATTGATGAAGCACCGATAGGCATCCTCCGCGGAGCCCACCACCGGTTCCCCGCGCACATTGAACGAAGTGTTGATGAGCACCGGGCAACCGGTCTTCGCCTCAAAGTGCTTGAGCAATGCGTAGAACTGAGGGTTGCGGTCCGGATCCACTGTCTGGACCCGCACCGAACCATCCACATGGGTCACCGCTGGTAACGTGGAGCGCACCTGCTTCAGGCGATCCAAGCCCTCGGCTTCGTGGGCCACGGGGATCCGTTGAGCACCGGCCACCGGAGCCACCAACAGCATGTAGGGCGACTCCCCTGTAAGTTCGAAGAATTCCGCCGACCGCTCGGCCAACACGGCCGGGGCAAAGGGACGAAAGGATTCGCGAAACTTCACCTTCAAGTTCATGCGCGACTGCATGTCCGGGCTCCGCGGATCCCCCAAAATGGAACGGTGTCCCAACGCGCGCGGACCGAATTCCATGCGTCCTTGTACCCATCCCACCACCTTGCCTGCGATCAACGCCTCGACGACGCGCTCCTGAAGAACCTCTGGAGCCAACCGTTCCCAAACAGCATCCAATCGCTTCAAGGAAGCCTCGACTGCTTCCGGCGTCTCTTCAGGCCCCAGGAATCCCCCGCCCATGGCATCGGAGGCCCTCGGGATTCGCGGAGCGCCAAAGCCACCGCGATCCAAAGGCCCATGCCAAGCCGCCAAGGCGGCACCCAGGGCAGCCCCGGCGTCTCCCGCAGCGGGTTGGATCCAAAGTTTCTGGAAAGGTCCCTCCCGCAGGATCCGACCATTGGCCACGCAATTCAGGGCCACCCCACCGGCCAGACACAAGTGGGCGGATCCGGTCTGTTCGTGGGCGCGGCGGACCAATCCCAATAGGGCCCGCTCGGTCACCACTTGTATGGATCGAGCCAGATCGAGATGGCGTTTTTCCAGAGGCTCATCCGGACGACGGGGCGGCCCACCGAAGCGGTCATGAAAACGCTCGTTGGTGAGGTGATCCTCGGCCAGTGGATCCAAGTACTCCAAATTGAGCCGGAAGGAACCATCCTCATGCAGGGAAACTACTTCTTCCAAAAGGGTTTCCACCCAGTGCGGATCCCCATAGGGCGCCAAGCCCATAAGCTTGTACTCCCCGGAATTAACCCGGAATCCGCAATAGGCGGTGAAGGCCGAATACAGGAGCCCTAGAGAATGGGGAAACTGAATCTCCTCCAGGGGTTCGATCGTGGCCCCGGATCCGCGAGCAATGGTGGTCGTGGCCCACTCCCCAACCCCGTCAACAGTCAAGATGGCCGCCTCGGCAAAGGGCGACGGGAAGAACGCGCTGGCCGCATGCGCCTCGTGGTGGGTGGTGAACAAGATGGGGCAATCGACTCGCAATTTTGGTAGCGCAGATCGGATGCGGCCCCGGAGGTCTAATCGCCCACCCAGCCAATCGGGGATAGCTCGAGCAAAAGCACGCCCTCCTCGAGGAGCCCAGCCCAGAAACACCTCCAAGGTTCGACTGAACTTCAGGATGGGTTTCTCGTAAAAAGCCACCGCCGCAAGGTCCCCAGCCGTGATGCCCGCCTGATCGAGGCAAGACTGGATGGCCCGCTCGGGAAATCGGGCATCGTTCTTGCGCCGGGAAAGACGTTCCTCCTGAACCGCCGCCAAGATCCGACCGTCGCCTAAAAGCGCAGCAGCCGAATCGTGATACAGGCCAGAGATACCCAGAACGTAGTGCATGATCGGCCTTGGTTCGGCGGCTCAGAGGAATGGATACAGGAAGGGCGCAACCGCCGAACTGGAAGACAAGACCACCACCGCCCCAAGCAGCAGCAAAATCAGAATTAGGGGTGCGAGCCACCATTTTTTCTCCCGACTCAGGAATCGGGCGAAATCTCGAAGGAGGGACCCCATTAGCGTTTGCGGTTGGCGTTGGATTGCGGTGCGGCGGAAAGCATGGCCCGGGCCCGTTCTAAATAGGTTTGAGCCGAGGCGTTGTCCGGTTGAGCGCGCAACGCGGCCTTGAACTCCACGATCGCATCGGCGAAACGAGTTTGACGCGCCAAGGCCACGCCCAGATCGATCCGCACCGAGACATTTTGCGAATCTGCCTGCACCGCACGACGCAGCACGGCCTCCGCCTGGGCTGGACGATCGGCGCGCCCCAGTTCTCCGGCGAGGCGCTGGAGAACCCCCAAATTAGAGGGCTCACGGCGGGCCGCCTCCTCGAAGGCCGCAACGGCACCGGCGTACTCCTTGCGCGCCGAAAGCAATTCCCCCAAGCGAACGCACGGCAGCGTGGACTGAGGATGTTCGGTCATGGCGCGCGACAGCAGAGGCACGGACTCCCCACGACGACCCATCGCCTCCAGGGTAAGCGCCTTGTTAATCAGAGCTTCGAGATTTAGAGGATCCCTTCTTAGGCTTTGGTCGAAAACGGTAATAGATTCTTGGAAGCGACCCGACTGGCCGTACAACTGCCCCAACGCTAGGGCTGCCTCAACAAAATCAGGTCGCAGTGCCAGGGCCCGTGATTGGGACTCAAGAGCAGCGCTGCGATCTCCGGTCTGAGCCTGGGCTTCGCCCAAAAAGTGCCAAGCCACCACGTGGTCCGGAGCGCCTTCGACCACCCGCTTCCAAGCCTCGATGGCGTTGGTCCAGCGCCGACCTTGCCGCAGGAGTCGGGCGGATTGCTCGGCCAATTGCCAGTCCGTCGGGTGCTGAGTCCCTACGGACTCCAATGCCTGGATAGAACCACCTAACCCCACCTTACGAGCTCCGGCATTGGCCTCAGCCAACCGGTCATCCAAAAATCGATCCCGGGCCTCCTTGTTACTCTGGAACGAAAACGGCGGCTTCTGGCACAGCGCCCGAATTTGAGTCCATAGCCGGACTTCGGCGTGCGGATTCCATCCGAGGCGAGTCCGGCACGCAGCCTCGGTCGCCCAGAGAGCCGAGGACACCGTCCCCTCGGGCAAGCGCGTCACCAAGGCCTTGGCAAACAAGCGGGCGAGGCGGTCATTGCCCTCGGGCCTCAAGTGAACGTGCTCAAAGAACAAGTCTGCGCCCGGCGGGCGCTGTGGATCCTCCCCCTTGAGTTCCGAAGCGGCATCCACCAACAGCACCCGGGGCGAGGCAGCGGCAGCGGCCACTTCGCGGGTGATGGCCACGATACGGGAATCGGCGCGGAATCGGAGGGTGTCCAGATCACGAGCCGCTTCGAGGTCGATGGTTCCGCGGACCGCATCACCGGCATTGAGTCGGGCCAGACCCAGCTGAAACCGGCTCTCGGCATGACTGGGTGCCAGGGCCACGGCTTGGGTCCAGCTTTCCACGGCACCCGTCCAATCGCCGGCAGTGTCTTGAGCCCGCCCTCGCTCGGAGAGGTCTTTCCATTGAGAAAGGACCTGGGGTGGCCCCTCCAGTGGCAGCGATCCGAACGGCGGACAATCCGACAAGTTCACCGCCATCGTCCCCAAGAGCACCTGGGCCCCGGACTCCACCCCGAAGCGCACCAAATCGGTGAGGTTGCGCCGGTAAGATTCGCCCACGACTTCCAACCGAGGGTCCTCCGCGGCCAGATGGTTCTTGGAAAAGGTTTCGAGACCGGCCCATCGCGGTGCCAGCGAAAGCCCCTCACCCTGCCCTTCTTGAATCCGGAAGATCCACTGGCCGATGGCGGTGCTGCGCAGCAGTAATCCGGCGCGCACGACCACCAGGGACGGGGCTTTTCCGAGGGGATTGCTCGCCGGACCAAAAGGGCCATGAACCTCATTGTTACCCGGATAGAGAACCCACACATCAGCTCCCAGTCGGGTAGAGTCTGCGGCGATCCGACGCAGCGCGTGGGAATTCAGGGCTGTGATCGCGGCATTGAGCACCTCGACCTTGCGGCCTGGGAAACGCGCCTCCAATTGTGCCTGAAGGAAGCGCGGCATGCCGAATCCGGGCTCTGGATCACCGAGGGCTGCCGACTCGCCCAATACCAGTACCCGCAGCGTTCCGGATTCCTTCTGTTCGCGAATCTTCAAGGGCCGAGGCATCCGGGCCTGGGTCTCGCCGACATAGGCCGCACCGAAGGCAGGATTAGCTCGAAGCATTCCGTCCCCTGCCTCCAGCCAATAGGCCGTGGGCCGGTAATGTCCAGCCCACCTCAAGGCCCACTCGATACCTAGCAAAGCGAGCACCGGTGCCACGAGGGCCAATCCGCGAAATAGCCAAGCCCGTCGGGAATCCGGCACGGCGCGGACTTCCACAGAGGTTGGAGAACCTTCGGAGGGCATGGCGACAGAGGATTCTGGAGCAACCCCATCGCCTGCAAGCCTACTCGTAAGATTTGAGCTTCAGGAAGGGGATGATGTGTTTTTCGAGGATGGGAAGATCCCACTTAAGAATCTCCGACAAAGGTGCCGCATCGGCCACATCAAACCGACCGCTGGTGATGCGACGCAATCGGGTCAAGTGGGCTCCACAGCCAAGCTTCTGACCTAGGTCATGGGCCAGACTGCGGATGTAGGTTCCCTTGGTGCAGCTCACTCGATAATAGGCGAAGGGCTCCTCGTAGTCATCAAAGCGGTAGGTGTAGACATGGATAGGTCGAGCTTGGCGGGCGACCTCTATACCCTTGCGAGCCAGCTTGTACAGGGGCGTACCACCGATCTTGACCGCACTCACCATGGGGGGCGTCTGGAGGATATCCCCGGTGAAGGCCGTCGCCGCCTCGTTCAGGTCGTCCAACGAGAGAGGCGGCACCGGCATGGAGTCCACTAATTCCCCGTCGGCGTCGTAGGAATCGGTGGTTTCACCGAACCTCATCACCCCCTCGTACACCTTGTCCGAAGACATCAATCGCTCGGAATATTTCGTCGCCTTGCCCAGCACGAGGATGAGCAGGCCAGTGGCCATGGGATCCAGCGTGCCGCAGTGGCCGACCTTGGGCAGGCGGAAGTGGTTGCGCAGTTTGGCGACCACGTCATGGGAAGTCCATGTCGCGGGCTTGTCGACCAACAGGGCCCCGTCGAGGGGCGAGAGGGTGGGTAAGGCCATCGAAAACTTAGAGATCAGAACGGATTGGAGCCGTCGGAGAACACTCTAAAAAGGTCGTGCTCAGGCCGACGCTTTGAGAGATTTACGAACCTCATTGAGGACCCGGCGTTGGACTCCCAGCGGCCTTCCCTCGATGCGCGCACCGGCGGCGGCCTTGTGTCCGCCCCCACCGAATCGCTGGGCAATGGAAGCAACATCGATACGGGCCAACTTGGAACGCCAACTCACCCGGGTGACCTCATCGCTGACTTCCTCGAAGACCATCGCGACAATCACGCCGTCAATGGCTCGGATATGGTCGATCAGGCCTTCGCTTTCCTCAGTCGAGGCCCCGGCTCGGGTATAGTCGCGCTTTTTGAGCCAGAAATAAGCGGTCTGACCGCCATCAGACAATCGGAAATGGGTGTAGACGTGGCGCAGGAGGCGAATCCGCGTCATGGGGTAGCTCTGGTACACCTCTTGGCAAATCCGACCCAGACCCGCCCCCCGTTCCACCAACTCAGCGGCGGTGCGCAGCGTATCCGGGGTGGTGCTCGGGTACTGAAAACTGCCGGTGTCGGTGCTGACAGCGGTGAACAAACAATCAGCGATCGGTTGGGTCACCTTCCAACCAGCCCATTTGCAGAGATCGAAAATCAGCTCGCCCGTGCTCGGTTCCCGCGGCGAAACCCAGTTGAGTTTGCCATAGCGGGTGTTGGACGAGTGGTGATCGATGTTCACCAGCACCACGCCGTCGGGCAGAAATTCTGTAACCCGCCCCATCCGGTCCAAGGCCGCACAGTCCGTGGCGATCACCAAGTCGAACTGACGCCCCGAGGTGGGCTTGCGCACGCGCTTGTCCGGATCGAGAAACCGCAGCTTGTCGGGAACCGGATCCTGATTCCAGACAGTCACGTCTTTGCCAGCACCCTCTAGGGCCAGTGCCAGGCCCACCTGACTGCCGATGCAGTCGCCATCCGGGCGGATATGTCCTACGACGAGAATCGCCTGTGCCGCATCGATGGCGGCCAGGATATTCTCCACCGCCTTGGGCATTTCTGAGGAACGCATGGCTGGGGAAAGAGGGTGTCGGCCAGTGCTTCAGGCACTGGGAGTCTTATCTTTCTCAAGACTTTCAAGAATGGCGATCACCCGATTGCCCTTCTCCACGGATTCATCGAGCAGGAAATTGAGGACTGGCGTCCACTTCATACTCAACTGGGAACCGAGCATCATTTGGATGTGCTTGGCTCGCTTAGCCAGTTTCTCAGGTGCGGCGGAGCGTTGCTGACGGTTGCCGACAAAACCGACGAACACGGTGGCTGTCTTGAGGTCTGGGGCCACCTTCACCTCATTAATCGAGAGAAGCCCCACCTCCTCGACATTCAACTCACGCCGCAAGAGTTCGCTCACTTCCCGCCTGAGAAGCTCGGTCACCCGCTGGATACGCCGACTCGGGGCCGGTGGGAGATGGGAGGACACAGCAGTATGCGTTATTCGAGTTTGGCAGCGATCTTTTCTACGGAGTAACACTCGATGATATCGCCTTCTTGATAGTCATCGAAGCCATCCAGGCGCACACCGCACTCCATGCCCGAACGAACCTCATTCACCTCGTCCTGGAAACGCTTGAGGGTGAGTGAAACCCCTTCGTAGACCAGATTTCCGCGGCGGCGAAGACGCATTTTGCCACGAATCAGACGACCGTTGGTGACGGCGCAACCCGCGACCCGCCCGCCCGTGGAGAGGTCAAAAATATTGCGAACCTCGGCCTGACCGACGATCACATCTTTGAGAAGAGGATCCAGAAGTCCTGCCATGGCTTCCTTCACCTGGTCAATCAACTCATAGATGATTGCGTAGAGACGAATTTCGACGGTGTGATGCTTGGCTTCCTCGGCGGCGTTGTTGTCGACGCGTGTGTGGAAGGCAAGGATGACCGCTTTGGAACCCCGAGCCAGATTGACATCTGACACGTTGATGGCACCCACAGCGCTGTTCACCACCTCAAGCGAGACCTTCTGGGATTTAATCTCGCGAAGCGCGCCGACAATGGCCTCTACCGATCCCTGGGTGTCGGCCTTGACGATCACCTTAAGCACCTTTGCAGTCAGGTCGCCGATGCGTCCAAAGAGATCAGACAACGAAGTCCGGGTCTTGCGACGATCGCCGTCCATCTCGGCTTTCCTACGGGCATTGGATCGTTCCTCAGCTAGGTCGCGAGCAGCTCGCTCGTTCTCAACGACGCTGAACTCAGACCCTGCATCCGGGACTCCGTTGAGCCCCAAAACGCGGACTGCCACCGAGGGTGTTGCCTCCTTCAGGCGGAGCCCTTCTTCGTTCATCATGGCGCGCACCTTGCCGTAGTGCTCTCCACAAATGATCACGTCGCCAATGCGCATCGTTCCCTTGCGAACGAGCACCGTAGCTACCGACCCACCGGCCTCGACGCCCGATTCAATGACGTTACCCTTGGCATTGCGATCCGGATTGGCCTTGAGTTCGAGCAACTCAGCCTGAAGCAGGATGGAATCGATGAGGACGTCGATCCCCATCTTGGTGATCGCTGAGCATTCCACGAACTGGGTATCGCCGCCCCAATCGTCCGGCACCAATCCCTTGTCCTGAAGCTGCTGGCGCACCTTCATCGGGTTGGAGTTCGGATGGTCGCACTTATTGACCGCGACGATGATGGGAACCTTGGCCGCCTTGGCGTGCGCCAAGGCCTCTAGGGTCTGGGGCATCACACCGTCATTGGACGCCACAACCAGAACTACGATGTCGGTTACATTGGCTCCGCGAGCGCGCATGGCCGAGAAGGCGGCGTGACCCGGGGTGTCAAGGAAGGTCAGACTCTCCAGTTTACCCGTGTTGGGATGAGGATACTGAATGGAGTAGGCACCAATGTGCTGGGTGATGCCACCAGCCTCACCTGAAGCGACATTCGCCTTGCGGATGACATCGAGGAGCGAGGTCTTGCCGTGGTCCACGTGACCCATGATGGTAATCACCGGGGGACGCGACTTGAGCGTCTCGAGCTTGTCCTCGCTGTCGAGTTCCAGCTTCTCCTCCTTAGGGACATTGACGGAGTGGGCCGCCTTGTCGCGTTTCTCAGTCTCGAACCGAATACCGTGCTTTGCACAGATCTTTACCGCCGCCTCACCGTCGATGGTCTGGGTCACCGTCGCAAAGACCCCCATTTGCATGAGGTCGCCAATGATCTGGAAGGGCTTCTTGCCCATCTGCTGAGCCAATTCACGCACCACAATGGGCGGACGCATGATAATTAAGGGAGCGTCGGCAGCAAACTGTTGGCGGGCCGCAACGGGAACAGGTCGGGGACCAGGGCCTGCGGCGACACCGGGACGCCCACCCATCTGACCATGACGACCGAACTGACCCGGGCGTTGGAACTGACCCGGGCGGGATCCTTGATACGAAGAACCTTGGTACGACGAGCCTGGGAACGAGGCACCGGGACGCCCTGGCGGAGGGGGAGGAGGACCTCGACGATCGTCCCGGGCGACCGGGGGCGCAGGACGGGCGACCGGGGGCGCCGGGCGGGCGGGCGGCGGCGTGCTGACACCGCGGGTTGTGCGGCCGCCATAACCGAACTGACTCAGGTCGATACGACCGACCAACTGACCTGTTTGGACAGGGGCTGGGACAGGAGTTGAGCTCGAAGTTGGGCTCGAAGTTGGGCTTGGCGTTGAGCTCAGCGTTGGCTCCGGAGCAGAAATCGGCGTTGAAACTGAAATGGATCTCTCGGAGGGAACTGTTGGCTCTGCGACCGGAGCGGAAAGCGGGGCTGCTGCCTGGGCCGAAGGTTCCGATTTAATCTCGGCGACCACGATCGGACGTGTTTCATCCGCGACTGGGGGCACCACAACGACCGGGGTCACCACCGAAGGCTTCGGAACCTCTGGTGCGGGTGACTCTTGTGCGTTTGAAGGCACCACGACCACGGGCTCAACGATTTCTGGAGCGCGCGTCAGGACTGGAGTGATAGGTGCCGGAGGCGTTTCTGGTAGGACAGCCTTGAACGATTCGGCAGGCTTTCTAGCCACAGGCACTCGAGCCAACATTGGCTCGTGAATTGGCTCGTGAATCGGCTCAGGAATCGGTTCAGGTTCTGGGACCGCCGCCGGTGGCGGGGGAGCGGGCGCATGGATGATGGTCACGGGCGTGACCTCCATCGGCTTGGACGGCTCAAAAGGCTTAGCCAATGGCGCCAACTGCTCCTCGAGGAACTCGGCGGTGATCTTGTCGAGAGTGCTCGACGGGACCTTGGCTGCGGCTATGCCCAGCTCCTTGGCCTTGTTGAGCACAAACTTGCTCTCAAGGTTCAGCTTCTTGGCGATCTCGTAAATGCGAACGGGCATACTTCTTTTTATTTCACCACCGACGTTCCCCGGTCCGCGCCCTGCGCGGCTGCCTAGACCGTCGGCGGTCCAAGCTAATTGAAACCGACCCTCAAATGGGATCAGTGGGCTTCAGGGGCAGCACCACCGGCAGCGCGTCGGGTTAATTCGTCCCGAATCGCTTCAAGAATCGACTCAGCGTCCGAGCCGATTCCTTCCATTCCCTGCAAATCTTCGATATCGATCTGCTGGATCACATCCTCTAGGCTATGGAAACCAATGGTCACCAGAATCCGCGCCTGCTCCTCGGTAATACCTGGAACGGAAGCAAACTCACTGACGGCATTGGCTACTTTTTGATCAAAACCCGGTAACACAGAAGCTTCAGCTTCAATGTCAATGCTCCACCCTGTTAACCGGGATGTCAGCCGCGCATTTTGACCACGCTTTCCGATCGCCAGAGACAACTGGTCCGATGAGGTGAGCGCCAAAACTCGCTTACGCTGCTCATCCACCTCGAAAGACTTCAACTTGGCCGGCGCGAGGGCATTCTCGACATATTTGCGAATGTCGGGCGACCAAGGGATAATGTCGACCTTCTCGTTGTTCAGCTCGCGGACGATGTTTTTCACCCGCTGACCACGCAGACCAACGCAGGCACCAACAGGGTCAACCTTTGGATCCCGGGAAAAAACAGCCAATTTGGTTCGAAATCCGGGTTCCCGGGCGATTCCCTTGATCTCAATGGTTCCGTCTCCAATTTCAGTGACCTCAACCTTGAAAAGCTTAATTACAAAATTCGGGTCAGCGCGAGAAAGGACAATTTCCGGTCCCCTCGGAGTCTGTTCGACTGCTTTGACGTAGCAGCGGATTCGCTCACCGATCTGATATTCTTCGGTCGGAACACGCTCCCGATTGGGCATGATGGCCTCGAACTTGCCCAGATCTAGAACCACATCCGAGCGTTCAAAACGACGGACAGTTCCGTTGACCAGTTCGCCGACCCGATCCTTGAACTCATCGTAGACCATCGCCTTCTCCGCACGGCGGAGTTGGGCCATCATAGCCTGTTTGGCAAATTGGGCGGCAATGCGACCAAAACCAGCTGGGGTAACCTCAACTTCGATCTCCTCACCGACCTTAATATCGGGATGACCGGCACGCCGGGCCTCGAAAATGGTAATTTGGTCGTGTTTGGAGAGAACCTTCTCTGCAACCACGAGCTTGGCCCAAGCCTTAATGTCTCCGGATCGTCCATCAATGGAAACACGAAGGTCACGAGCCGGCCCGACCGCCTTCTTGGCGGCCTGCATCAAGGATTCCTGGATAGCACCGAGAAGAACATCTTTAGGGATGCCCTTCTCCTTCTCCCAGAACTCAACAACCGCCAAAATCTCCGCGTTCATAGTCGTCAGCCAATCCCGAGTCGTCAGCCAATCCCGGAAACCGGGGTAACAAAAAAGCCGGTTGTTCACCGACTCAAGCATGTCGGCACCAACGCCGACGGAAAGTTCCTTACGGTCGGTAACCCTAGGGCACCTCCCCAATTCCCGTCAAGATCGGATTCAGGAACTCCTTCGGAATGACAAACCCAAGGGACAGGCTCGATCCATCCTCCAAGGGACAGGCTCGATCCATCCTCCAAGGGACAGGCTCGATCCATCCTCCAAGGGACAGGCTCGATCCATCCTCCAAGGGACAGGCTCGATCCATCCTCCAAGGGACAGGCTCGATC
>SXGR01457575.1_pt1 | contig 25539 bp, 14 predicted proteins | sample 3174711 | NCBI WGS metagenome assembly SXGR01 (sample SAMN11356860, study PRJNA531348) | freshwater metagenome | isolation source: freshwater sample F1-60 | place: China: Fuxian Lake, Yuxi | collected 2017-12-25
CGGGCCCCGTGCGCTTGTATCAACGAACGCCGCCACCGGCTCTGTGGCAGCCGGCTCTGCCGCCGTCTCCTGCGAGCCCGGGCTTGGCGTGAAAGCCGTGACGACGTCCGTTGGCGAAGGATTGCTCCGGTGGCAACCCATCTCCAGAGCGAGGAGGAGGATGGGAATCGCCGCATTGCTGTTGGGGCGACGGGGGGACTCCCTCGTGGGTCTTGTCACGGGCCCGTGGTGAAGCCTGTAAAGGAGCCTACCATCACGTTCCCGGCCGCGTCCTTGAGGCCCGTCACGTACACGGAGAAGAACTTGTTCGGCGACAAAAGAAGTGACGGCGTGATGGTCAAGGACCGCCTGTCCGGCGAGAGGCTTGGCGTGAATGCGATGTCACCGATACCACTCTCGATGAGCCGCAGGGTCGAGGCGTTGACGTTGACCGTGGAGAGGGGCTCCGAGAACTGGAGCACCACCGCTGTCGACCGCGGCACCTGGGTGGCACCGTTCACGGGGGCAATGCTCGTCACCGACGGGAAGACGAGGTCCGACGTGGCCAAGGTCGCGAAATCGATCACCACCGGGGCCGCGAGGACATTCCCCGCAAGGTCGCGTACTTGCGAGACGGTCAAGCGATGCGCCGAGCTGGCAGCGAGCAAGCTCGTGGGGCGGAAGATAACGATCCGATGGCCGGGCAAGAACTCAAAGCTGCCGGCGACGTCCACGCCCCCGCGCTCAACGTCCACCGTCGCATGGGAAATGGAGGTGCGGTCCACGGGCTCCGAGAACTCGACCGCGACCTCCAAGTTCCTCGCGGCGGACGCACCGTTTTCTGGCAAGGTCGCCGTGACAACAGGAGGGGCAGCGTCGCTTGCTGCTCCCGTCGTGAAGCCAACGGAGGCGCCGCTCCCGTCACCCAGGAGGTTTCCCTCGGCGTCTCGGACCTCGCGAGTCAAGCGGAAGGTGTGGAACCGGTTGGGGGAGAGCGGCGCGCTCGGGGTGAAGGTGACGAGTCGGCGATCCGTGCTCAAGGTTACTGATCCGGCCACGACACCGAGCCCTGAAGCCGAAAGGGTCACGGTGGCGGCGGAGACGTTCACGGGGCTCACGGGCTCGGAGAGAAGCGCCTTGAGGGCGGCATTCAAGGGAACCGTGGCTTCGTTGCTTTGCGGCGTGAAGTAGTCCACTTGCGGCGCTTTCACGCCCGTGGTCGGAGACGTCGTGAAGCTGGCCGTCACGTCCGCGCCGAGGAGGTTCCCTGCCAGATCCGAGACGTTCGATTCCACCGTGATCGTGTGCAGGGTCGATGGGAGGAGAAGCTCGCCCGGGATGACGTGCACCACGCTGTCGCCTTCCTCGAAGAAGATGCTGCACGGGACGATGTCGCCTCCCGCCGTGCTCACGCGCAGCGTGGCTCCGGTCGCTCTCACCGTGTTCACGGGCTCCGAGAAGCGCACGGAAAAGATCGCGTTGACTCCGATTCCCGTATCGCCATTGGCGGGGCTCAAGGACAGTACCGAGGGCGCCGTTCCGTCTGTCGCGGTGCCCGTCGTGAAACTCGTGACGAACTGGCTCCGCAGTGGCATGCCAGCGACGTCCTGGATTCCCGTCAAAATACGCAACGTGTGGGATCGGCTCGCCGTCATGTTCGCGGAGGGCGTGAACCGAACGAGGGTGTTGCCCTCCTCGAAGCCCAAGGCGCCCGTGAGTGCCGGAAGGCCACTGGGCGTGACCGTGAAGGTCGAGGCCGTCACCATCGCTGGATTCACGGGCTCGGAGAAGCGAGCGGTGACGACGCCGTTCAACGCGACATCGGCCAGGCCGCTCGGTGGATGACCGGCGACGACTCGCGGCCCCAGCGCAGCTGGATCATCCACGGTCCGGAACGTGCCCGTGAAGTTTTGGAAGGCATTCCCGGCGAGGTCCTGGAGGTCCGGCGTGGCGTAAACGGTGTGAAGACCATCGTGCGTGAGCTCGCTCGTCGGGTCGATCACAATGACCGAGCCGCCGCCCGAGAGGGACACTGCCACCGTGACGAGCTTCCCGTCGGGACCGGCGAGGAAGACGGAGCCCGAGACAGTGCCGGGCCGCACGGGCTCCGAGAGGACCAGGACGACGTCCTTGTCGACGGGGATGTCGCTCGAGCCGGTCGTGGGCCGCATGGAGAGAACACGCGGGGCCGTGCCATCAACGGGCGACCCCACCGTGAAGGTCGAGACGAAGTCCGAGCCGAGAGGATTTCCGGCAAGATCGGTGACGTCCTTCGAGACCACCAGGGTCATGAACGCGAACGTGCGCCAATTGCCGGACAGATTGACCGAGAAGCCGGTCGAGTCGACGCTGATGCTGGGAGTAAGTCGATCTCCGTCCGCGTACACCGCGAATCGATCCGTCAAGCCCGAGGGTGAGACGGGCTCGGAGAAAGTGACCGTGAGGATCTGATTCGCGTAGGTGTCCGTCGAGCCATCCTGAGGGGCGACCGAGAGCACCGCGGGGGGCGTTGAGTCGATGGAGCTGCCCGTTGTGAAGTAAAAGCTCGCCCCGGAGCCGGCGCCAAGCTGGTTTCCCGCGTCGTCGAGGGCGTTGCGAGAAACCGTGAGCGAGTGGAACTTCTGAGCGTGAAGGGGAATCTTGGGCGTGAAGGTGAGCACGGTGCGCGCCGCGTTGAGGGCCAGCGTTCCCAGGACCGTGCCGACTCCGGAGTCCGTGAGGGTGACGTTTCCATCGAGGAGAATTGGGTTCATGGGCTCCGAGAAAGTGGCGGTGATCGCGATCCCCACGGGCACGTTCGTCGAGCCGATCACGGGGCTCGAGGCGGTGAGCTGTGGCGGAAGCCTGTCGGCGATCCCCAGACCGCTCAAGTAGCGCCCGTGGAACTCGAGCTCCCCGAGGCCGGGCTCACAGCTCTCATCGGCCGTGGCGGTAAACCTTCCGCGGCGCACTCCACTGACCTCCGCGAAGGTGAGCACCAGGTCGCGGTCAGGCGCGGGGAGCGTCACGTTCCCGCTCGTGTAGAGCTGCGTGCCCGACGCGCTGAAGAGCTGGAAGATGCCCGAGTGAAAGTCGAGGCCAGTGGGATTGCTTCGCGAACCGAACATGCGGATCTCGCTCACGGCAGCATCCTCCGGGAAGACGACCTCGATGTAGGGCGACTGCCCCTGGTTTGCGGAGTTGCCGCAAGCCGTGAACCACGACGTATCGAGGCGCCCGTCGATCGCGTTCGACGGGGGGTAGCTCGTGCTGAACTGACTGCTCGCGTTGGTCGTCACGCCCGTGGCTTGCGTCAAGTTGCCGATTGCGGACGCCGTGAAGCTGCTCACGAAGGCCGAGGCCATGGGGGTGCCGGCAAGGTCCGTGATACCGCTCGCGGTCACCTGCACGATCGCGCCAGACGGGAAGGCGCTTCCCGGCTGGAAGGTGACCTTCTTGAGGCTGCCGTCCAGCCCGTGGACTCCGGGCACGTCCCCGCCAGCCACCCGTACGCGGAACGTGGCCGGTGTAACCGTGAGGAAGTTGATCGCCCGGTCGAATTCCAGTGTGATCAGCACGTTTGGCGGAGCCGTCCGCCGGGTGGACCTTCACGACCGCGGGTGCACCGGGGCTCGATTCGGAAGCTGCCGTCGTGAAGGAAGCGCCTGTGCCGGGGAATTGATTTCCGGCGAGGTCAAGGATTCCGTTCCGTACGCTGAGCGAATGCGATGTGAGACCGCGCAGGACCTCTTGAGGCGTGATCGTCACGACCGTGAGCGACGCGTCGAGGCTCACCGAGAAGGGAATGACGCCGATGCCCGAGCCGCTGAAGCCGAAGTTTGCCTCGTTGACGGTGGCAGGGTTGAGCCTCTCGGAGAACTTGAGACGCATCACGACATCCCTGGGGACGCCCGTCGACCCGCTCGGCGGGCTCACGTCCACAAAGGCCGGGGGAGTCAGGTCAACCTGTGAGCCCGTCGTGAAGGTGGAGGCGACCGGCGCCCCCAGTGGGTTGCCCGCGGCGTCGCGCACAGTCCCCACCAGGCTGACGGTATGGACCGTGTTCGCCTGCAAGGGCACCTGCGGCGCCCAGACGGCTTGTGCGTTGCCGGAGGCGAAGGTCACCGTTCCCTCGAGTGGACTCCCGCCCACCTTGACCGTGAAGCCGTTCGTGCCGAAGCTCACGGGGTCCATGGCCTCGTCGAAGGCGAGCATCGCGCGCGTGTTGATGGGAGCGCCCGTGGCGCCGTCGGGCGGGCTCACGGCCACGAGGACGGGAGGCGTCGAGTCCGGGAGGAACTCCGTCGTGAAGGAGAGGTTGAAATCCGCCCCGCCGTTGAGCTCGTTTCCGTGGTCGTCGGTCACTGTTCTGCGGACCCGCACGGTGATGCTCCTTGCGACCGGGAGAACCATGGCCGGCGTGAGCGTCACTTGCTTCCGATCGGCGCTCAAGACAACGGAGACGGGAAGCTGACCAAAGCCGGAAGCGGTGAGCGTGCAGCTCGTCTCGGTGACCGTGATGGAGCTCACCTCCCGCGAAAGCTCGACCACGACGGGGGTGTTCACGGGCACGTCGCTCGCGCCGTTTTCCACGCTGGCGCGGGTCACGATCGGCGGATCCAGAACGGGTCCGGAAGCCGTGCGGAAGTGACTCGTGAAGGCGGGGCTCAAGGCATTCCCCGCGAGGTCTCGCACGCCCGCCGTCACGTTGATCGTGTGTTCCACGTCCGGCTCCAGGGGCGCATGGGGGGTGAACGTCACGATCCGGTTGTCGGTGGAGAAGAGAACCGAGCAGGGAACCACGGCCCCGTCCGGATCAAGGAGGCGGAAGGTCGCATCGTGGACGGTGACCGCATCGACGGGCTCCGTGAACTTCGCCACGATCCGTGCGTTGATGCCGATTCCCTGCACCCCGTCGGGCGGGCTCACCAGCTCCACCGAAGGTGCAGCCGAATCGGAAACCGTGCCCGTCGTGAAGCTAAAGCTCTGGGTGAAGCGCAGGGCCGTTCCTTGCACGTCGCGAAGGGTGTTCCGCAGGGTCAGCGTGTGCGAACGCGAAGCCGCAAGGGGCGCATCGGGCAAGAAGACGACAACGGCGTCACCCTGCTCAAAAGCGTACGTGCCCCTCACCGCGCCGAGGCCGCTTGGGGTCAGTGAAAAGTTGGTCGAGTTCACGGACCCACGGTCGAGGGGCTCCGAGAACCGCACGCGGACCCTCGCATTGAGGGGAACCTCTGCGGCACCTTGATTGGGGCTCAGGGCGACGGCGGTGGGCCCCAGAAGGGCGGCGTCTTCGAGCGTTGTAAACGTCGATGAAAAGTTCCCGAGCGCATTCCCCGCGATATCCCTGACGTCGGATCGGAGCGACACCACGTGGCCCGTGTCGAAGGCGAGGGGGTCCTGCGGGTCGAAGCTCGCAACGAAGCCGCCAAAAGCGAGGGACCGTGCTCCGGCGATGAGCCTTCCTCCCTGGTTCGTGGCCGTCGACAGGAAGAACCCGCCGGCCAGGGTCGACGCATCCACGGGCTCGCTCAAGACGAGGTGGACGCCGCGGTCGCGGGGGACGCCCGTGGCGCCGGGTCCAGGCCGCGAGAAGAGGACGCGCGGCGCGCCCGTGTCGATATTCCCGCCCGTCGTGAATCGGCTCGAGAGCGGCGGGAGCGCGTTTCCGGCCAAGTCGGTCACGTCCGAGCTGACGTACACGATGTGCAACGCGCCCGGAACCCAGTTACCGTCCATGACGATGGTCGTGTTGTCCGAGGAGCGCTGAAGACTCGAAAGAGGGATCCTGGTCCCCTGGGCATACACGCCAAAGTTGTTCGTGTTCACCAAGGACGGGTTCAGGGGCTCGGTGAAGGTGATCGTGACAAGCTGGTTCAAGCTGACCCCGGTTGCGTTGTTCACCGGGTCGACGGTCACGACCGCAGGGGGTAATGCATCCACCGCGGCCGCCGTCTGGAACTGGCTGAAGAGACCGGAGGTGAACCGGTTCCCGTTCGCGTCGGTGACCGTACCCGAGATGCTGATGAAGACAGACGTGCTCGCGGGGAGTAGAACCGTCGGCGTCAGCGTCGCCTCGCGGCCAGTCGCGTCAAAGGAAATGCGGGCGGGGTACTGCCCCACGGCGTTCGTCTGGAGGTAAAAGCTCTCGGACGTGAAGGTGATGGGGTTCATCGCCTTCGAGAACGTGACTTTCGGCGCGGTAATGACGGGTACTTCCGTCGCGCCGTTCGCGGGCAGCACTCCGGTGACGGCCGGCGCCTCGAGGTCCGGGACTCCCTTCGACGGGTCCCCGAAGCGGCCGACTACCTGGATCTCGCCAAGGCCTGGCTCGATGCTCTGCCACGTGACGCCCTCGAAGAGAACACGGCGCGCAGCTTGAATTCCGGGCACGATCAGGGTCTTGTCCTGGAAGCTGCCCTCGTCGAGCGCCACCACGCCGCTCTCCCAGAGAACCGATCGATCCCCGGCAAGGAGCTTGACGCGCGCCGTGAGGAAGTCAAAACCGTTGGGGTGGCTCCGCGGGTTCGAGAGCTTCACCTGAAAGACCGTGACGTCCTCGAGGAAGACAATCTCGGCCGACGGCGCGGGGTCGTTGTTGGCCGTGAACCAGCTCGTGAGCAGGTTCCCGTCGATCAAGTTCCGTGGGGGATAACTTCCGGAGAACTCCATGCTCGCGCTCGCGAGAACCCCCTGCGTCTGCGCGAGGTTGCCCCGGTCGACCGTCGTGAAGCGGAAGACGTGAGGCGTCATCAGGTTCCCCGCAACGTCGCTGATGCCCTCAAGGCGCACCTCGTGCTCCACACCCGTTCGGAGGAACGTGAAGGGCTTCAAGGTCGCGACGCGGCCGTCCTGGCTCACCTCGAAGGTGCCGAGGATCTCGACCAGGCCTCCGCGCACGAGGAAGGTAGCGCTCGTGATCGAGTTGGGGTCGACGGGCTCGTCGAACTCGACGACGACGGGAGTGTTGGCCCCAACTTCTGTGGCTGCATCGAGCGGGCTCGTCCGGACGACGCGAGGACCCACGACGTCGCCCACGCGGCCCGTGGTGAAGGCAAAGGAGTACCCACCGGCGTTCTGGAGGCGGTTTCCGGCGCGATCCGTGATCGTGCTCAGTGCCGAGACGGTGTACCGGACAAACGGGAGCAGCGCGCGGTCCGGCACAACTGACGCGTTCCTGGCCGTCGATCGGTCAAAGGTCACCGAGAAGCCGACGGGCGGCGCCCCGGAGCCGGTAAGACGGAACGTCGTCGGGTCGATGGTGGTCTCGTCCATCGCTTCGGAGAACGTGAGGCCGATCGCGGCGTCGAGCGGTACGTTCGTCGCGTTGGGGAGAGGATTCGTGAAGACCACGGTGGGAAATGTCGTGTCGACGCCCGTCCCGGTGCGAAATGAGAAGTTGTACGGGCTCGGGAGGGCATTGCCTGCAAAGTCCCGGATTCCCGAAACCGAAACGCGCACCTCCGCGCTCGAAGGCAGCTCCTGGTCGGGGTCGAAGATGACCACGCGGTTGAGCTCCGCGTACGAGAAGACTCCAGCGATCTGGCTCCCGCCCGCGGAGACGGCCAAGGTCGCCGTGGCAACGGTCGTCGTGTCGATGGGCTCCGTGAATTCGACCCGAACCTTGGCGTTCAAGGGGACGAGCACGTCGAGCGCCGCCGGGTTCGTCGAGGCCACCTGCGGCGCCTCGCCGTCGGGGACGAACCGCGTGGTAAAGGACGAGAAGAAGTCGGATCCGTTGTTCAAACGGTTGCCGGCGTCGTCCGTGACGTCGCGACGGACACGCACGCTGACGGAGGTCAAGACCGGGAGCGGCATCAGGCTCGTGAAGGTCGCACGCCGGCGGTCGGCGCCCACCGTGATCGTCCCGGGCACCGCGCCGATGCCCGAGGCGGACACGAGGAAGTTGGTCGGGTTGACGAGGATCGGGTTCACGGGCTCCGAAAACTCGACGACGATGTCGGTGTCCGTGGGCACCTCGTCGGCGCCGTTCTCGGGGCTCACGCGCGTCACCACGGGGAAGTCGATGTCGACAGAGCCGCCCGTCGAAAACGTGCTCGTAAAACCGCTTCCCGGGTTGCCGGCCACATCGAAGTAGCCCCCGGCGGCCAGGTCCACCGTGTAGAGCGAATTCACGGGCAGCATGTCATCCGGCCGGAAGGTCACAAACGTCAAATCGGTGGATGGGGTATACGTGCCTTCGATCGGATTGCCGCCGCGGAGGATGCGCAAGCTCGAGGGGCCGACCGACGTGACATCGACAGCCTCGGAGAACTGGAGAGTCACGGGCGCGTTGGCTCCAACGCCCGGGGTTCCGTTCGGGGGGCTGACCCGAACGACCTGGGGTGGTGTCAAGTCCGCCGCAGTACCCGTCGTGAAGCTCGAGTTGAAGTCGAACGAGCCGCCGTTCAAGCGGTTGCCGCTATCGTCCAGGACCTCGAGGCGCAAGGCTCGAACAGAATGACTTCGACTCGCCTCCAGCGGTGCGGCGGGCGTGAACGTCACGACCGTGCGCTGCGCGTTCGTCGCGAAGGACCCGGCGACGACCGAGGCGCCCTGGATGACGAAGCTCGTCGCGTCGATGGTCGCGGGGCAAATTGGCCGCGAAAAAAGCAGCGCGACGCGCGTGTTGACGGGCACGCCACCCGCTGCGCTCACGGGGTTCACGGAGAGCACCTCCGGGAACGCGACATCGGCGCCGGCGCCCGTCGTGAAGGTGACGTTCACGGGCGCGATCGCATTGCCTCCGAGGTCGATGATGCGGCTCGACAGGGTCACGGTGTGCACGGTCTCGGGGTCGAGCGGCTCCGCCGGGGTGAACGTGACCATCCGGTCGCCCCGGCTGAACGCGATCGTACAGGGGACGAGGGCGCCCTCGTCGTCCGCGACGCGGAAGCTCGACGCGTTCACGCTCTCGGGGTGAATCGCCTCCGAAAAGCGGGCCAGGACGATCGCGTTCGTGCCAAGGCCTTCGGTGCCGGCCACGGGACAGACAGCCTCCACGGTCGGCGGAGCCGAATCGGGGCCGACCCCAGTGCGGAAGTTAAAGTTCTGTGGGTTGACCAGCGTGTTTCCAGCGACGTCCGTGATCGTGTTCAGGAGGCGGACCTGGATGTTCGTGCTTGCGGGGTACGGGGCGGTCGGGGTGAAGCGAGCGAGGGTGTCGCCGTCCTCGAGGGCGACGGTTCCCGCAATGGCCGCCCCGCCCGAGATGTTCACGAGGAAGCTCGTCCCGTTCAGTGTGGCGGGATTCAAGGGCTCCGAGAACAGCGCGAGGACAGGGGCGTTCGTGGGGACGTCCTGCTGCCCACTCGAGGGTCGGATGCTCACGACCGAGGGACGGTTCGCCCCGGGGTCGGCCGCGGTCGTGAAGCTGGAGGAAAAACTCTGCATCGAGTTGCCCGCCGGGTCCTGGACCGCCGTCGTGACGTTCACCGTGTACGTCGTGTTGAAGCTCAAGGCAGCGTCCGGGCAGAGGGTCGCCGATGTGCTCTCGGGGTCCACGACGGCCGTTGCCACTACCGGCGTGGCGCCCGCCATGAGCTTGAAAGATGCCGCCGTGATCGTCGCCGGGTTCACCGGCTCGGAGAAGAATACCGTGACGCACTTCTGGACGCTGATCCCCGAGGCGCCCGAGCCCGGCCGCACGGCGGCCACCCTGGGCTGCGTCGCGTCGGGCGGGTCGCCCGTCGTGAACGTGCTCGAGAATTCAGCGCCGCGATTCCCTTGAACGTCCGTGATGCGCGAGGCGACAAAGAGCGAGTGCAGCGTGCCCGCCTGGAGGCCACCGCGTAGCGTCACGGTCATGTTGTCGGCGGAGCGCGAGAGAATTGGGCTGAGACGCGTCGTGCCCGCGAAGAGAATAAAGTTCGCGGCCACGACCGTCGCCGGATTCAAGGGCTCGTCGAACACGAGCACGACGTCGGCGTTGGTAGCAACACTCACCGCGCCGTTCGAGGGAGTCACCGAGACGACCCTGGGTCCAGAGACATCGTTCACCGTGCAGGGGCTTGTCCCCCCCTGGCATTCCTGGAGGTTCGTGAGGCCGTCCGAATCGACGTCTCCGGCCGCGTCCGAGGGGTCCCGGGGGTTGAGCCCGGCGCACGGCGTCTCGCAGCCGTCGCGCATGCCGTCACCGTCCGTGTCAGCGTTGAGGGGGTCGGTCTTGAAGCCGTCGATCCCCGTGACGACTTCCTCACCATCGTTGATACCATCGTCGTCCGAGTCGGGGTCGCCCACGCTCGTGAACTCAATCAACTCGTCGATATTGCGGATGCCGTCGCCGTCGGTGTCCTCGTCCGAGTCCAGCGTGTTGTCGTTGTCCGAGTCGGCGTCCCTGGGGTCGAGGCCCACCGCCACCTCGACGCCGTCGGAGAGGCCGTCGCCGTCCGTGTCGCGGTTGCGCAAATCCGTGCCCCGCAGGACCTCGTCCCTGTCCAGTAGCCCGTCGCCGTCCGTGTCGGCCACAAGAGGGTTCGAGCCGCGGCGTGCCTCGTCCCCGTCGAGGAGTCCGTCGCCGTCCGTGTCGCGCACGCGGAGATCAGTACCCGCGAGGAACTCCTCCAGGTTCGTGAACCCGTCGACGTCCAGGTCCTCCGCCGCATCGGCTGCGTTGTTGGGGTTGAGGCCGTTCTGGGACTCGAAGTCGTTGGGGAGGCCATCCCCATCCGAGTCATTCCCCAGCGCGTTCGTGAGGAAAATCGTGGCGATCGCCCCCTCGACGCGCACGGTGACCACGACCGTGCCGCTCCCCAGCGCCGTCTAAAGGCCACCGGCAGTCACGTTGCCGAGGTTGGGATTGGAGGACTGGTACGACGCGCCAGTCGAGGGAGGCGTAAAGTCCTTCACGCTCCCGTCGGGAAGCGTGCCGGTGACGACGAGCTGGGCGGTCTCGCCGGCGGCCACGAACGTCACCTTCGGGGAGGTCAGCTTGATGTTGACGGGAATGGGCTCGATCTCTTGGAGCTCGATCCCGCTCACGACGGTGTCGCCGTTTTGGATCGGGGTGAGGAGGTCGGAATGGCCGGCGAAGAAGTCGCCATCGCGCTCGCACGTCACCCGGATGCGGATGAGGCCGCTCGTGGCCGGCACGTTGGGGATGGCAAAGGTGCCATCCGCGCTCACTTGCACGGAGCGGTTGAGGACGCTCGCGGTGCAGTCTTCATTCAATCCTGACCGAACCTCGATCTCCACGAAGCCAAAGAGAGTCCCGAGATTCGCGAAAACCTTCGCTCGACCGATCGAATCGGCCACGACAAGGCCGTTCGAATCCACGGTCAACACGGAAGGATCATTGGATTGGTATCGGATCCCGGTTTCCTCAGCGGTCACGTCCTGTGACGACCCGTCAGCGAAGTTAGCGGTGACAGAAAGCTGGACGGAATCGTCAGGACCTGAAAGTTCGGCGAGTGGAGCGGTTACCGTCAGGGAGGTCGGGAGCGGACCGGTCGGGGTAACAATGGGGCCGGTTGCGCGCACCTCGAGGACGCTCGACAAGCTCACGGTGCAAACCACCAAGGTCCTCAGAAGCACCATGAACTCTCTACGGCACGACAGGATGCCTAGGGTGTCTGGGGTGATGACTACTCGATCGGTCCTTGCAGATGCTCGGACGCGGGGAAGAGCCTGACAGTAGTTGAGGTGTCCCATGGAATAGATCATCGTTGGTTCGCTAGTAGGGTTCACTCCGGAAGAACTCCATGAGCCCTCCCTGGGGATCGATCGTATACACCTGAAAGTCTCCTCGCCTCTCGGGTAATCGATACTCGAAGTACAGATACAGGCATCTTAATCGCGAGACTCTTGTCCTTGATTCTGAAAACGGGGGAGGTAGGTCGTCGCGCCGGGCTCTTTCCTTGGCGACGATCTCGGCCAACTCGCTCTCGGTGAAGACCGGGTCAGGGCACTTCATATGTGTTTCTAGCCCGATCCCTGACTGCACATCGACGATGATTCCATCCTGATTGATCTTGAAGATCTGATTGTGCTCAGGCTTCGCAGGAAGTGCCAATTCTATGTAGACGTAATAATCGCCGTCCTTCCTCGCGCTCCACCCGAACTCCGGGAATGGATCCGGCAGATCTGTTCTCTCGGCCCTTTGTCGATCGACGATTCCTTTCACCTGTTCGTTCGTGAAGCCTTCCGAGGAAAGTTGCTGTTTCTGGCCACGTTCTTCGGAGTTGCCAGAGGGGGAAGACCCCGTGCACCCGGAGAGCGAGAGCATCGACACAGTGAGCACGATGGCCCAACTCGTTGCTGCGTTTTCTCGGTTTTCTTGATACATGGGGAGCTTGTCCAAAGCCGCAGGTGTTACGGAACACAGCCAGGCACGAATGAATTGGCGTAGTTCCGCATCTGGACGATTCGGTTGTCGACGCGCATCTGACAAGCTGCATTTCCCATGCAGTCGCCGGCCTTGAGGCATGCGATCTCTACCTTCGAGGCTGCACATTCGGTCGCCGAAGTATCGCCGCCAGGGACGCCGAGCGGCCCTGAGGTATCACATTCGTTCGCACCTGTCGGACACGGAGTATTGTCCTGAAAATGCCGCTCCTCGTGTTGCCGGACGCAGCGCATGAGGATGTCGCTGGCATCGCCAGAAATTGGCGCGACGCACGCGGTGTGTTTTCCGTTGCAACAGACCACCCAACCGCCGGCGGCCAGGGTGGCTTCGGCGCAGCATTCGGCTTCCGTCTTTGGCGGCTTCTCCGTGCCATTGTCGCAACCCTTGCAGCCGTTGGCCGCGGTCTGCGGAGTCGTCTTGGGCGTGTGAACACAGCTTCCATTGACGCAGGAATCGTCCGTGCAGGGATTCCCGTCGTCGCAGCTCGCCGCGCACGTCGGCGGCGGAGGCGGCTGGCCGCAGCCTCCCCAGCCGCTCTTGGTCACCCCGAACCCGGGGTCGGAGACGATCACCGAGGCGTCGGGCACCACCGTCCCCGTCCCCACGTTGGTGAAGAATTCGAGGTCGTGGTCGAACTGGAAGATGTCGATAATCCGGCCCGGCGGCAAGCCGTCGTTGGGGATCGAGATCCGCGCCGGCGGGTCGAAGAACACCCCGGAAGGCTGGATCGTCCATGCCGGGGGCATGAAGATCGAGCCGTTCGGCGGCGGCATCGGCACCTTGTCGAGCTTCACCTGGCTCAAGCTGAGCCGTCCCACCGTGTCTCCGTTGGGAAACGTGACCGAGTGGGGGTAGACGGTCAGCGTCATGCCGGGAACGCCCTCCATGGTCACGACGACGGTCGTGCCGCCGCCCACGAGGAACGAGTGATCCGAGTCGACCGGCGGGAGCCGGATGGGCGCACCGGTGTCGTTGTCCTGGCCGGCGATGGCCGTGAGCTGGAACTCGAGGGCCGGCCAGGTGCCGGGACGCGTCGTCGTGGTGCCGTCGATGCGCAGGCGGACGGTCCCCACGGGGGCCCCCGGGATCCGGAACATGCCCTCGGCGTCGGTCCTTGCCTCGAGCCCGCCCGTGTTGAGGAGCCGTGCCGTCACACCCTCGAGCGGCACATCCGTGTTGTCGAGGACGATTCCGACGACAGCCGTGTCTTCCACCGAGAGGGGCATCTTGGCGGACGCCGTGTAGACGGCCGAGAGACCCGAGAGACCCGGAAATCGCGCGACCACCTGGTGCGAATTCAAGCCCTCCGTGAGCCCCAGGGTGAAGACGCACGCGGCCAGACCCTCGGAGCTCGTGGGGACGACCAGCGTTGCCGCGCCACCGGTGCCGCCGTCGCCGCCCTCACTCACGCTTCCGCCACCTTCCATCACCTCGAACGTGATCGGCAGCTCGGGGATCGGGTTCCCGTCAACGTCGACGGCCATGGCGACCAGGGGACGCGGTAGCGTCTGGCCCGGGATTCCCGTCTGGCTGGCTCCATCGGTCGCGAGGATCCTCGACGGCACGCCGGCAATCGCGGTCGCGCAAAAGAGGGCTTCTCCCGCAAACCCGGCCGCAGTCGCCTGCACACGGTTGTACCCCGCGCCCACGCGGTCCCCGAGGGTAAGGAACGCGATCGCGCGCCCCGCCGCGTCGGTTCTCACGAAGAGCTCGCGCACTCGATTTCCAGCTCCGATGGCCTCGGAGAGGCGGCCCGAGTTCCTCACGATCTCGAACTTCACGTTGCGGTTCGGCACGGCTCGGCCATCCGGGTCGGTAAGGGATACGACCAGCGGCTCGAGGAGGAGCGTGTTCACAACGCCGACTTGCCCGTCCCCCGAGATTCTGTTGATGCGCTGCCCGGCGATGTCGAGGAGCGTGACGGTGCGCCGGAGCGGGTGAGTCAGGTTTCCGACACCGTCACGACCAACCACCTCAAGCAAGTTGACACCGCGGCGAAGCGGAAAATCGAGGAGGACAAAGGCCTTGCCCTCAAGGGCTGCTCGTGTATCCGGCTGGAGGGCCTGACCATCGCACGTGAAGGAGCGCACGACCACCGAGCCGCTGTCACCTCCCACCTGCGCCGAGCCAATGTCATTCAGAAACCCCGTGATCGTGATCCGGGACTCATCGGTGATGAAATCGGAGGAGTCCGCGTCGCACAGGGCCGGGTCGTTCTTCGGCGCAGGGTTCTCGACGACGACGGTTGGGCGCGTGGTGTCGAGGAACACCGAGACGTTCGCTGTCCCGGCATTTCCGGCAGGGTCGACAGCCACCGCGGTTACGTTGTTCGTTCCCTCCAGGAGGGGCACGAAAGCAGTGAAGGTCTCGGACGCGGCGTCCACGGCTGCCAGCTCGCCGTTCACCTTCACCGTGAGACCCCCGACGGCACCGAAGGGGTCGGACACCGTACCCTTCACCTCGAGGCCCGGTTTCCCCACAACGGCGAGGTTGGTCGGGGAGGTAATGGCCACAAGGGGACCATCGAATTGGCCCGGACACCCCGCGTTCCCGAGGCAGGTGACCCCATCGCCGGGAGTGGGGTCGGGCCCACATTCAGGGAACGGTGCCGCTGGCTTGCGCCCCCCAAGGAAGAGATAACCAAGGATCACGATACCATCGGTGATCTCCACCCCTCCATTGTCGTCGGCGTCGAGCGCGTCGAGGCACTCGGGCGTCGCCGAGCCGAGAAAGAGGTATCCAAAGACCTTGATGGCGTCGGTGATTTCGAGGCGCTTGTTTTGGTCCGTGTCCCCTCAAATGAAGTTGGCCGCGCAGAGAGTGGTCGGAGTACAAGCGACCACGCCGGCAAGGAATAAAGCAGCAAGGGAAAGCACGAAGGATCGTGGCACGGCGGCACCCTCTCTTTGAATCGATGCTCAATGGTTATCGGGAAGGAAATCAGCGTTCATTGTTGTGAAGGCAGCGGGAACGAGAAGGTTTCCCCGTTCTCGGGTCCGGGATAGAAGTAAAGGAACGCGTTCGCGTGCTCCTGATACTCCACGTGAGGGCCGAAGGGGATCACACGATCGGTGTTGTTGACGAAGACTGTACGGTAGACGATGCCCCAGCCTCGAGGGAACTCGGGCCCGTTATCCCCGAACATGACAAACGGAGGCTCGTCCCAGTTGTCACTGAAAAAGAGGCGGTTCTCCACGCCCATTCTCTCGAACTCACCGCTCCGGGGGCTGCCGTCATCGTTCTTGTTGAGACCGTCCCAGCGGCGGATTTCGAAGGACTTCCCACGCCAGTGGAAGTGACCGGTCGCCGCTGCCGCTTTCACGACTTCGTTGTGACGAAAGCGAGTTAACGTCACCCCAAAGTCCCACGCGGTCTCACTTTGTGGGGGAAGGATCACGTTATTGTTTTGGAGGAACATGGTCCCAAGCACCATGGGAACCTCCGCTGCGTCCACCGAGTGCAAATTGATGCTGGCGCACCCACCGATCGGCGAGATCTGGGGCCCGATGTTTACAAAGTGAGTCTGCGAAAGTGTCTGCTGAAATGGCGACAGCTTGATCGCGACGCCACTGGGCAGCTTCCAGTCGAGGCGGCTACGCTGACTTGACGCTCTGAGAGGCCAGAGCGCGAAGGGGATGCCATCGAAGGTATCCTCGAAGTAGCCGTCGGGCTTCGAGTACGCGTCGGAGGTGAAAAAGTTCAGGTGATGACTTCCCGGCGGGTAGAGGAACTCGATCCGGTTCACGTGGATCTCCTCTCGATTCTTGAGCTTGAAGTAGAAGTTGCGCTGGACCTCCGAGCCCGGCGGGACGGCAAAGGGGGGAATGACCACCTGCTCCCCCTTGAGCGGCAAGGGAAGCGTTATATCGAGCGGCGTCGACGGCGTCGCGGCATCGGCGATCCAGTGGCGCAAGAAGTCGATGATCTCGGGGCTCAGGGACACGCCCACCTCGGCCAGATGATCGGGTTCTCCCTCGGCCGGATTGCCGATGAGCTTCTGCAAGAGGTAACTTTCCTCCGGAAAGCCTGGCCTCACGCGCTGGAGACCTGCTTGCCGCGCCAGGGTGTTTTCGGCCGCCACCCCCACGAGCTGTGAGTACGCAAGGAGTCCCTCGAGGACAAGCCCTCCCTTCGCCCCCTGGATCGAGTGGCAGGAGGATTGCGAGCAGGAGGCTGCAAATACCTCTCGGCGCAACGTTCCAAAGCGTCCGTTGTCGCAGAAGAATCCGTCGGGCGTCGGGTCCACTCCAGCCCCGGGGAACGGAGCACGAATCAAGTCTGCGCCGAGGAAGAGATTAGGACAAGACGTTGATGGGGTCGCTGATGGAGAGCCCACCGTCGTCGGTTGTGTCCAGGGCGTCGAGGCAATACGTCGAAACCGTTCCGAGGAAGAGATAATTCAAGGCGAAGACCGCGTCGGCGAGCTCAAGCTTCCGATCCAGATTGGCATCGCCCCGGACAAAGATCCCCCCCTCGCCCTGCGCTGGAAGGCCGGGCGAGTCGTGAGCCTCGAGCCCGAAGGCATGAAAGACCAGAAACACCAAGCAAACCGCGCCAATTCTTCTCACCATCCGGGAACCCTTTCGCTCGGAAGCGCCTCTACACCTCTCCACCCAGCTTTGTCAGTGTCCAAGGCAGGATACCCAACTCAAATCCTGCCTCGTGCTGAGTGTCATTTCAAGGACGCCTCAAGTCAACAAGAAACTCGGATTTCTTGCGCCGGCAGGCCCTGCCACTATCGCGCTTGAGGGGCCTCGGTGAAATCCTTGATCACTTGCCCCGTGATCGCAATTTGGAGCTTTTCGGGGAGCTGTGCCAGGGCACTCCGTGCCAGCCTTTCCGAAGCCTCCCAGTTCTTTTCTTGAGCCAGTAGTGATGCCCGCCAGAGGGCAGCGCCCAGGTCGCGATCGCGAAGCTCCCGTGGGCCCAACTTGCCAAGCCACGTGCCCGTCAGAGGGTGGCTTCGAATGGCTTCGAGAGTGCGATCCAACAGGTAGCCGACAAGGGGGACGTGCTTCTCGTCGCCCGGGCTACCTTGAGTCAGCGGGGTGAGGATCTCTAGCCAGGGCCGACTGTCGCGGTTGCGGCGAGCGCTGCGCCACCGGAGATCGCCAGGATCCAGTGGGCCGACGAGGAAGAGCCACAACCCCTCTGGATCGAGCAGGTACGGATTGGTGTGGTCGAGGCGGGGAGCCAACTCGAGGAGGCGAGCCTCAACCGCTTGTGGATCAAGACGGCTGTCATTGTCGCGCGTGCCGATCAAGGCCAGGGCTGGCTGATCGGGAAGGAAATCGCCGCGCCACAGTGTGGTATTGGGGAACACGTCGAGAAAGGTCGCGGCGACGATGTCAAAACCCGCTGCGGTCAATTGAAACGAAGGCAGCCACTGGCAATAGAGTCCGCCAGGCTGAAGCGCTTCCTTGACGGCGCGAAAGTGCTCCTGTGAAAAGAGAAGTGACTCGCCAGGCCGCCATGGCGTCACCAGGTCACCGACGATGACATCGAATTTGCGGCCCGATTTTCCGATGAAGGCCCGGGCGTCCCCGACCAAAATTTCGGCGCGTGGGTCGTTGACCAGGTTGTAATTGGCGTGCGCGAAGTAGTCCCGAGCGGCAATGACAGCACCGGGGAGGATCTCGAGCACCGTCAAGCGCTCGAGAGGGTGCAAGAGCGCCGCCCCTGCCGTGATGCCTGATCCCATGCCGAGGACTGCTGCCGTACGCGGCGCGGGGTGGAGCAGGAGCGGCAAGTGTGCCTGTTGACGCTCGTCGCCTGTCGAGGCAGTGCCGCCAAGAGTGTAGTGATTGTTGAATGTAATCCAGCGGCTCCTGTCGTCCTCGATGACGGCCAGCGTTCCATGCACACCCTCGACGAGGCCCACCAACCTCTCGCCTCGCTTCGGATTCCAACGAGCCCGCGGCACATCGCCGGGATTGGCAAGCCAAAGAACCAGGCACACCGAGGCGATCGCGATCCCGGGGCTCGTCCATGCTGCTCGTGAGCTTCTTTCTGTTCCGCTCGCGATTCCCGGGAAGAGTCCGAGGGTCATGGCGACTCCGCCCGAAAGCAAGACCGCGCCGAGGAGTGCGAGGGACCACCACAGACCCAGGTGCGGCAGAATCATGAATGCGGTAACGAGGGGACCCAGCACCGCGCCAGCAGTGTTGGCTGCGAGAAGCCTGCCCAGAGCCGAGCCCGTGGTCAGGCTTCCCCGGCCCGCGACTCTTTCGAGCAGGAACGGCAGCAACACCCCGGAGAGGGTGGCACCGGGGAGCAGGATCGCTAGCGCCACGAACAGGAGCCCACGCGTGGCCACCCCGCTTTCGCTGACTCCTGGCAGGTAGGCCATGCCGGCGGTTGCGACTTCGAAAAGATGGGGTGAGACCATGGTGAGCACACCCGCTGCAAGCCAGGCTGCACCTGCAAGCTGATTCGCACGTCGTTGGGGCCGCGCAAGCAGTCGAGCCAGGCCAGCTCCAAGAGCCAGGCCAAGAAGAAACACTGATAGCACCACCGCAAAGGAACCGGCGGAATTTTCGTGAATCATCGACAGCATGCGCGCCCAGAGAACTTCCAGGGAAATCGTGGCCGCACCGGAGACAAAGGCCACGGACAGGATCCCGGCGGACGGCGCTCGAGGCCACTGGGCACGCGTTCCCACCGGCACCGGCGAGGCAGTAAGGTCTGCTTGCCGCGCACCTCCGATTCTCCAGGCCCCCAGAGCCAGCGCCAGGTTGGCTCCGATGAGTACGGCGTGGCCAATGGCGGCGCCCAGATGGGGGAGCAACACCGTGGGAACCAGCATCGTGCCCAGGGAGGCCCCGCCAAGGCTAGCAGCGTAAAGACCGCGCAAGCCGGCCGGCCTGCTTGTGCCTCGTGGCAAGGTCAGAGCTTGACCAGCGACGGGGAGAAGGCCGCCCATGAAGAAAGCCGGCAGCCCTGCGGCAACAAAGCAGAGACTCGCCTGCAGGGCGAAAAAAGTCGCGGGGCTGGCGACGAGGGTGGGATAGAGTCCTGGAGCCAGACGGTCGTAGAGCCCAAGAATCGGCTCGAGCAAGGCTGCGCCGAGCGCCATTCCCACCTCCATGCAAGCAAACAGGCGCAGCGGACGGGGACTCTTACTCGCCCAGGCACCGCCGACGGCGTTCCCGAGGCCGAGCCCGAGAAAAATTGCTGCCAAACTGATCGCCCCCGCCGTCGAGGTTGCCCCGAAAGCGAGCGTGAAACGCCGCATCCAGAGCACCTGGTAAGCCAACTCGACAGCGCTCGAGGCAAAAATCAGCAGATAAAGCATGGCGGCGCGTATTCTCGCCCCACGTCCCCGGGGTGCAACCCCGCAGCTGAAATTATGCCGCACGCGGGCGGCTCTGCCCGCTCAACTCCCAGCCGTGATACACTCAGGCGCCATGGCAGCGAGCAGCGAGACAGCTTACATCGTCTTCGACACTGAGAGCGTGGTCGATGGCGCGCTCCTTGGCCGGGTGCTTTATCCCGGCACGCCTCTGACCCCAGGTAAAGCCGTCGAGCAACTCGAAAAGGAGCTGCGGGGCGCTGACCCCGAGGGGAAAGCCTTCATTCCCGTCAGTTTTCACGTCCCCGTCTCGATTGGCGTGGCACGAATTGCCAGGGACTATCGGCTGCTGGATCTCTCATGCCTCGACGCGCCCCGTTTCGATCCGCGAAGGATGGTGGAGCTTTTCTGGAAAGGAGTCCAGCACTACGAGCACTCGTCTCTCGTCACCTTCAACGGACGAGGCTTCGACCTGCCGCTCCTGACGCTTTCGGCATTCCGATTCGGGCTCTCCTGCCCCCGTTACTTCGACGACCCCGACAAGTTCGGCTTTCGATATCGTTTCTCACCGAAGCACCTGGACCTCATGGAATGGATCACCGAATTTGGAGCCGTTCGATTGAAGGGCGGCCTCAACTTGCTGGCGAAGATGCTCGGAAAGCCCGGCAAGATGGAGACACGGGGAGACCAGGTTGCCCGGCTCTACGCGGAAGGGAAGGTTCAAGAGATCAACGACTACTGCCTCCACGACGTCCTGGACACCTACTTCGTATTTCTGAGAACCCGGGTGCTCGCCGGGCGCATCTCGCTCGAGGAGGAGCAAACGCTTGTGGGGGAGCTACGGGGCTGGCTCACGGAACGAGCAAAGGCGCAGCCAGCCATTGGAAAGTACGTCGATAGCTTCGGCACCTGGAACCCGATACCGTTTGAATAGTGACCGCTCACGCGTCCGAGAGAGCCTCCACTCCCGGGAGTTTCTTGCCCTCCAGGAACTCGAGCGAAGCGCCACCGCCGGTTGAGACGTGACTCACCTGGCTCTCGAGGCCCGCCTCCGCCATGGCAGACGCGGAGTCACCGCCTCCGACGATGGTGATGCCGCCAAGCTTCGTGCAATCGACGAGCGCCTGGGCGACCGCGAACGTGCCCCTTGCGAAATTGGGGAATTCGAAGACGCCCATGGGGCCGTTCCATACCACCGTTTTCGCCTCGCGGATCGTCCTCGAGAAGAGCTCGATCGTCGCGGGCCCAATGTCCAGGCACTGTCGGTCAACGGGGATCTTGCCGGAATCAACCACGAGCCGCTCAGCGTCATTGTCGTATCTGTCAGCCGCAATGCAGTCGATCGGGAGGAGAATCCTGGCCTGTGAGCCCGTCTTGCCCCCCTCAAGGATCTTCCTCGCCACATCAACCTTGTCGCCCTCAAGAAGCGACTTCCCGACCTCCCGCCCCATGGCCTTGAAGAACGTGAAGGCCATGCCTCCTCCGATAATCAGGGTATCGACTTTCTTCAGGAGGGCGCCGATGACGTCGATCTTGCTCGAGATTTTTGCGCCGCCGATAATTGCCACGAACGGCCTTTTCGGGCTCTCGAGCGCCGAACCGAGGTAATCCAGCTCCTTTTTCATGAGAAAGCCGGCCGCCCGCTGCCGCAAGTGGTGCGTCACACCTTCGGTCGAGTCGTGGGCCCGGTGAGCGCTGCCAAAGGCATCGTTCACATAAATCTCAGCCAGCTCGGCAAGCTCTGCCGCGAACCTGGGGTCATTCTTTTCCTCCTCCGGGCCGAGCCGCAGATTCTCAAGGAGCATTACATCGCCGTCGCCGAGGCCCTGGAGCATCCTCTTGACCTCGGGCCCTGTGCACGCCGGGGCCAGCCGGACATCCTTGCGCAGAAGCTGGCTCAATCGCTCCGCCACGAGCTTCAGGCTCGGTTTGGGGTCCTCCTTCTTTTTGCTGGGCGCCCAGTGAGACATCAGGACTGTGCGAGCCCCGTTCCTCGAGAGCCACTCGATGGTTCGGAGGCTTTCCTGGATCCTGCGGTCATCGGTGATCTCCCCATTTTTCCCCAGGGGGACGTTAAAATCGACCCGAACGAGCACTCTCGATCCACGGACCTGGAGGTTTTCAACGAAGAGTTTTCGCATGGGTTTCTCTTGGGGGGGTGGGCTGCGTTGGCTGAGGGGGGTATTGAAGCTCACTCGGCAAGGTACCGCAACAAATTGACGCCGCCTGTCAGGCGCGGAGCGTCTTCAAGTAAGGCGGGCCTTGCATGCAAGAAGTGCGCGATGGAAGAGCCGAGCCGCAAGATCAGAGGGCTTCGCAATTTGTGTTTCAGGTGCAACAATGGCTCAGAGTTTGCTCTCAACAACTACAGGGCGCGAGCTTTCCCGCGGGGACAGCCCGCAAGATCCAACCAAATCCCAAGGGCGTTGCAAGCCGATGATTGTGCTCAAAATTCAAAGGAACAGAGGAGCTCGGATCTGGACTCCAATCCAAACTCGGGCGCGGGGGGCCTTGTTTCTCCCTCTCCTGGCCGGAATCCTGGGCCTTGCGGCTTCTTCCTGGGGGTTGGAAGAGGGCCCGGAGGGACTTGCTGTCCATGCGCCGGTCCCGCTGGCCGTCGAGCCGGAAAAGGCTCAGATCCGGCTGTTCCTCTCGGAGGCGGAGGGAAAACCAGGCGACTTGGTTCCGCTCAAGTTGACCCTCCTGACCAACGTGCTGCTTCGCACGATCAAGATCGCCATCAACTTCGACGAGTCGTTCCTGAGGCTTGAGCGGCTCGAGCGAGCTCTGGATTCGCCGATCACTCCGGTCGACGACGTGGCCAAGACGCAGACAGACAATACCGACCCGACCCCGGGGGACCAGCTCAAGGAAGGCTGGATCACACTCGAAGTCAGCGCAGCGGAGACGGTGGGGACCCTCAAGTGGCCGATTGGCCAGGAAATCCCTCTCTATGTCCTCCAATTCCGCATCCTTGAGAAGGCAAGGGCAGGACGAACGCCCGTCGTATTCGCAAAGGTTGGCTCGGACAACATCAACCTGGCGTTTGGAAACGAGGCCGAAGTACAGGATGCCCTCGTCCCTCGAAATGTCGAGATTCAGCCGGCTGACCTCCTCAACGGGGGCGTGATTATCCTCGGACTGGGGGAAATTGGCTTCTTTTTGCGTGCGGACACGAACCTGGACAACCTGCGGGATATCTCGGATCCCATCCGTACCCTGGGTTATCTGTTCAGCGGCGACGCTCAACTCCCCTGTTTTGACGCCGCCGACTCGAACGACGACGGTGAAGTGGACGTGTCGGACCCAGTTCACACCCTTTACTGGCTCTACGGCGGTGGGACTTCGCCTCCCGAGCCGAGCACCTGGGGGCCCGATCCCACAAGGGATACCCTCTGCTGTGAGGAGACCGGAGGCTGCACTTGACCCCGCGCCGCCAGGCGTCCGGTGCCGGGGAGGTCTTCGTCTCCCCCGAGGAATAGAATTGGCTGCCCCTGGAAGATACAAGCAACGCCCGATGCCCTAAGGGATTTGGTCTTCCAGGGGTGGCTTTTTCAAACCAAAACAGTCAGCGACCCATTGTACGGTGCAAGAATTCCCTTGTCTTCGGCTGCCTTGAAGAGCACCTCGATGGCTCGAAGACCCTCCTCGCCGAGATCCTCCGTGAAGTCGTTCACATAAAGGTCAATGTGGGCCCGAACGACCTCGTCCGAGAGCTCCTGCGCGTGCTCCTTGACGTAGCTCGCGCTGTCCCTCGGATTCTCTCGTGCATGCCGGACGCTGTCTCGCAGGGCCTCCTGAATCTGGATGATCGGCTTACGCCCCAGCCGGCGATCTGCGATGATTCCGCCGAGGGGAATGGGTTGCCCAGTTTCCGTCTCCCACCACTCGCCGAGGTCGACAAGTGACACGAGCCCGCGGTCGCCATAAGTAAAACGGCTCTCGTGAATGATCAGCCCGGCATCCACCTCGCCCCGGGCGGTTTTCTCGAGGATTTGGTGGAAGGGTATCTCGATCAACTGCTCCGCTCGAAGCTGGGGCGCAAAGAGGCGCAGGAGGAGTGCTGCGCTCGTCCACCGGCCGGGGATGGCAACCCGGGCGCGCTCCAGCCGAATCGCGGTGGCGGCGTCCCTTGCGACAAGGAGAGGGCCGCAGCCGCGTCCCAGCGCAGAGCCGGAGGTAAGGAGGGCGTGGTCGGCTCGCAGCGCTCCGTAGGCGTGAAAAGAGATCTTGGTCATTGGGATCCGCCGCTCGAAAGCCCAGCGGTTGAGGGTCTCAATGTCCTCGCAAACGGGCTCGAAGGAGTAGCCCCGGGTGTCGATCTTGCTCTTGACCAGGGCGTGAAAAATAAACGTGTCGTTCGGGCAAGGCGAGTAGCCGACGGTCAACTTGCGCTCTCGTGCCAGCGGCTCCGAATTCATGGTGAAATTCCCAGCTCGTGAAGTGCCAGATGGACAGCGGCCTCGGCCGCCCGTTCGCAGGCGGTAGGTATGTCCCAGGCACGACGATCCCGCCGCCCGGTGAGGTTGGAGATACCCCGGACCTCGAAGAGCCGGTGACCTGCCATGAGAGCCGCTATGGCAGCTCCAGCCCCCTCCATGTTTTCGGCGACGCCTCCCGTGCGGCGCGAGAGCGCGAGGGCTCGCTCCGCCGTGCCGGATGAGGTGGAGACAGTGACCAGGCGGCCTGTCCGGACCGCACAGGTGCCAACCCAGCGCGCGCCCAGGATACCCATGGTTACCCGGGTCGGACGCGCGATCGGAATCTCGTCAAACCAGCGCATCCTGCCCTCCTTCACGCTCGGAAGCCCCAGGCGCTCGAGATCGAGGAACGTGGAGGAAGTCTCGACACCCTCGTCGCCCAAAATCTCGTGAGTGGCCACGACAATATCACCGACGACCAGGTTGGAGTGTGGATAGGCGCCGGCGCAGCCAAGAAAGACGGTGATCCTTGGCCGGAACGACACGAGCTCAAGGGCTGTCCGAGCGGCGGCGCTCGCCTTTCCAACGCCTGTAACTGCGCAACGTGAGGAGATTCGGGCGCGCAGGCGCCGCAGGCAGCCGACAAGCGGCTTCATCTCCACCTCCGTGGCCGAAAGAAAAAGGACTCGAGCAGACTGCAACTGTTTCACCTACGGCAAGATCAGGCCGCCTGGGCTTCGCCTCCCGGGCTCCGGTTCGTGAGGATGGGGGACCACGGGGTTGCGTGCGTCGTCCGGAGAATAGTCGAGGTCCGACTCAAAATCGAGGGCCCCAAAGAAGCTCGAGATCACCTCATGGTGCCGGAACGAGGGCTCCGCGGAGCTCGCGCCTCTGGCGAGTTCGCGTACATGTGCGGCGAGTTTCCCAACCGCGCTGGCCTTCTCCTGCGGACCCAACCCCTTCTCGGTGGGATACCGTTTCGCGTCGCCCAGACGCTCGGCGAGGAAGCCAAAGATCGGGTGGGGGCTACGACCCGGCACGAAAATCCTGCTTGAGAGGCTCCTGAGCGAATCCAAAGTCTCGGCAAGAGTGGTGTCACTCACCGCGCCGAACGAGCTGGAGAAGAAGAAGATGTCTGCCTGAAGTTTGAAGGTAAACTCGCGGGCCGTCGGGTCCATGAAGAGCTCGTTTTGTTGATCCACGAAGGCTTTCCCCTGGGAAAGCGCACGCTCCTTGCGGCGATTGTGCTGGTAGCGCTCGCCTGCAAGATGCTCGCAGTCCGATGGGCACGCAATCGTCTTCAGTCGCTCCTCGGCGCAGCAAAGGGGGCAAATACTTGTGCGCAGCGCGGGGCAGTAGCGCTTTCCCTTTCGGCTCAGGCAGCGAGGGCATTTGGCCATGCGCGGCATTGTAGGCCGAAGCACCCGGCAGAGGAAGGGCAGATAGGGGCACCCATTCCCCACCCTTGTGGAGCTGTCGAGTTGGCCCACATAATGTCACCCAGATGACGCTCCCCGAGATTCTGA
>SXGR01381320.1_pt1 | contig 25537 bp, 22 predicted proteins | sample 3174711 | NCBI WGS metagenome assembly SXGR01 (sample SAMN11356860, study PRJNA531348) | freshwater metagenome | isolation source: freshwater sample F1-60 | place: China: Fuxian Lake, Yuxi | collected 2017-12-25
GCAACTCTCTGCGGACAGATAGGAAATTCAAGCTTGCAAGCACCCGCAAATGGTAAGCGCTGTCCCCGCAATGGTCAAGTTCCACCCTGCACTACTTCCACTCCAGCAACGGCTGAAGGACGATCAATCACTTTTGTTCGATATTTTGAAAAACTGGAGCCGCGTAACACACGCAAGTTGCACATTGTCTTCAATCCAGCATCGGCAGTCCTAGACATTCAGTGCACTCTGCCAGCAGCCGCACCACGCCTACTCACGCTGCGCCGCGTGTGTCATTCCTCAGCGAAGAATCATCAGCCACCACTCCGTTCTGGCCGCCGGCGTACGTACACCGCGGCCCGCCTCAACTTGCAATTACTGCCTGCGCGTGTCCCCGGCACACCTGCAGCGCTGCTAATAATCAAGGACCAATCTGAAATTCCAGCAGCCGGGCCCGATCCTCAATTACCTCACCCGCGCCCGCTTCCACGGAAACGCGCTCCTGCGTTGCCGGCGAGTACATTCAGTCCGCCTGCGATGGCCGCTGCGCCGGGCGGGCCGTGGTCTCAGGCGCCTTGCCGGAAAGTATGTTGAAGCCCGTGACGATCAGCACCTTGCCCGGATGCTCAAGGACCAGCTTCGCCGCTTCGGTGACGTAGTTCGTGGCGAGGTGCGGCCTTAGCGCCGCGACCCCTCGCACATCCTGCTACAAGATAATGTCTTCGATGGTGGGAGTCTTGGCTGGCAATTCTGTTTCCCTCAGCTCAAACTCGCTCGCGGCCTCTAAATCACCGCCAGGTCCTCGTCTTTCAGCTCCGTCACAAACATGTGCCCCGGCGCATGCGTGATCATCAGCTCCGGCTTCGACGACATCGCCACCGCCTGAGGCATCACGCCGCACGCCCAGAACACAGGCACATCGTCTGCGTGCGTCGGCTCCCAGGCGTCGCCGAAGTCGGGCTTCATGATGTCTTTGATGCCGATCTGTGCCGGATGCCCTATGTGTATCGGCGCGCCGTGTACTGCCGGGAACCGCGACGTCGCCTGCACCGCCCGCACGCACTTGTCCTTCGGTATCCACCGCTGGCTGACCACTACCGGCCCCGAGAACACTCCTGCCAGATTGGCCTTGATGTTGGTGATGAACATGGCGATGTTGCACTCGGTTCCGAAGTACGGCAGCGATATGCCGTTGCGCATCAGCGCGTGCTCGAACGAAAAGCTGCACCCGAGCAGGAACGTCACGAGTTCGTCGCGCCACTCCGATTTCAGGTCGGTCAGTTCGCCCGCCAGCTTCCCACGCTTGTAGACGCGGTACTTCGGGACATCGGTCCGTATGTCTGAACCCGGCGCCGTGAGCTTCGCCTCGTACTGCCCCGGTTCAATCACCTCGATAACCGGACATGGCTTCGGGTTGCGCTGGCAGAAGAGGAGGAAGTCGAACGCAACGTCCCTCGGCAAGATAGCGACGTTCGTCTGCACGAAGTCGGGCGCCAGACCGGACGTCGGGTGCCGCAGCTTGCCCGCGGGGACCGCAGCACGCGTTTCCTTGGCTGTCTGAGGAATCGTCACTGCGTGTGCGCCGTTAGCCGCGCCCCGCTTCGCCTGTGCTGTCGATGTGGCCATGCACCGGGCCTTTCGTCTGCCCTCTCCCACCGGGAGAGGGTACAGGTGAGGGTCGCGCGAGATATCGGCGACCCGCCGTCCTCATCATCCCAGACTTGTATGTCATCCCGAACTTGTTTCGGGATTCGCATTTGTCACATAGTACCGCAGCGGGGCGCGACTTCCGATGTATCATAGCCACGGGAATTGGCAGAGGCCGCATAGGTTCACCGGTCCCTCACCCAGACCCTCTCCCGGTGGGAGCGGGCAAACGCAACAGTCACGGAACATTATAATGAAAGTCGCAAAAGTTGAACAGTTCTACCCCCGCCAACGCACACGGCTGGTCAAGATCACGACCGACAACGGCCTCGTCGGGTGGGGCGAGTCCACGCTCGAAGGCAAGGCCCGCTCCGGCATGGCCGCCGTCCAGGAGATCGGCGACTACCTCGTCGGCAAGGACCCGCTGCGCATCGAGCACCACTGGCAGCACGTCTACCGCTCCGCCTTCTTCCGCGGCGGCGCAATCCTGATGTCGGCCCTCTCCGGCGTCGACCAGGCCCTTTGGGACATCGCCGGCAAGCACTTCAACGCACCCGCCTACCAGCTCCTCGGCGGCGCGACGCGCGACCGCATCCGCGTCTACGCCCACTGGGGCATACGCGACCTCACTGACGAAGGGTTGCTGGAAGCCCGCAAGCGGCTCGACATGCTGATGAAGAAGGGCAACTACCACGCCTTCAAGGCCGGCCCTTCTGGCAAGTGGCGGGCGCACGAATCGCCAAAGCGCATAGACGAGTTCGTCAAGGCCGCCTACATGATGCGCGAATGGGTGGGGCCTGACTGCGAGCTGTCGTTCGACTTCCACGCCAAGATGACGCCCGCATTGGCCATCGAGGTGTGCCACGAGCTCAAGGGCATGAGGCCGATGTTCGTCGAGGAGCCTGTGCCGCAGGAGAACGCCGAGGCGATGAAGCTGGTGTCGAGCCAGGTACCGTTCCCGATCGCGACGGGCGAACGACTTCTGACGAGGTGGGAGTTCCGCCGCTTATTCGAACTCGGCGCAGTAGCCCTGATCCAGCCCGACGTCGCCCATGCAGGTGGCATCTCGGAGACGAAACGCATCGCCAACATGGCAGAGCCGTACTACGTACACATCATGCCGCACTGCGCCATCGGACCAGTTGCGTTCTCGGCCTGTATGCAGGTGGACGCCGCCGTCCCGAATTTCGTGATACAGGAGCAAGTGGACGTTGGACTGGGCGAAGGCATGATCAAGCAGCCGTGGGTGGTCAAAGACGGCCACATCGACTTGCCGAAGCGCCCAGGCCTGGGATTTGAGATCGACGAAAAAGAAGCCCAGAAGATGATGACCACCTACCCCGAAGAGCTGGGCGGAGAGCACTTCTACGAAAACGACGGCTCAGTAGCGGACTGGTAGCAGCGCTTCAATCCCCTCTCCCCCTCAAGAGACGGGCGCGCAGCCGCGTCATTCCGAGCGAGCCGCAGTGACGAGGAATCTTGGGTGGGGCCGCTCCGGAGTCGCGTCATTCCGGACCGCTGACCCAGAATCCACATCACACGGATAGGAAATTCAAGCCAATAACCACAAGCAAGTGGTAAGCGCTGAGCCCGCACTTGTCAAGTACCAATTTGCGCTAAACTCAAAACCGCCATTGCTCAGTGGTCAACGATCACTTTTTTTTGAATAATTCGAGAGGTACGCTCAGCGCAACAGGCGGAAATGGCCCGATTTGGACAGACCAGCATCGGCAGCCCTGAATATTCAGTGCACTCTGCCAACAGCCACACCACGTCTACTCACGCTGCGCCGCGTGTACCATGCCTCAGCGCAGAATCATCAGCCCGCACTCCGTTCCAGCCGCCGTTGTTGATACACCGCTACCCGCCTCAACTTGCAATTACTGCTTGCGCTTGTCCGCGGCACACCAGCAGCGCTGCTCATAATCAAGGACCAATCTGAGAATTTAGCAGCCGGGCCCGATCCTCAATAACCTCACTCGCGCCCGCTTCCACGGAAACGCGCTCCTGTGTTGCCGGCCAGTACAACGGGGCGATCGGCACCTTTTCTGCATCCGCCGAACTGGCAATTGGTAGAAGGCGCCCAATCTCCGGCCGTGCGGACCTGGGATGTTGCGCCTCGTCGGAGGCACGGGCGCGCGGACTATACTTTCACGAACGTTCCCGCGATGTGGCGGGTGCCGTCCTTGATGTTGAAATAGTAGGTGACCAAAACGCGCCCGTCCGGCAGGACCGTCGCCCAAGGGTAGCCGATGTCGCCGCCTCCCCCGTCCCTGCGGATGACGAGCTCCTCCCCGCGGAAGTCCGTGCACTCGGAGTCCAGGAGCCGGGCGCGGATGCCGTACGGCTTGTGGCGGTAGCCGTAGAGCAGGAAGAAGCGCCCGTCCGGGAGCTGCACGGCGTGGTGGGGGTGCCCGATCACGCCCATGTCCTTCCACTTCGACCAGGTTTTCCCCTTGTCCTTGGAGCGGACCACGACGCCGTGGTCGTCGAAACCGCCGGTGCGGACGAAGGCGACGAGGTCCCCCTTCGGCGTCTCCACGACGGAGGTCTCGTTGAACTCCACCTTGTCGTCCAACGCGACGGGACCGCCGTCCTTCCAGGTGAGTCCCCGGTCCTCCGACCAGAGGAAGGCGATGCCGATTTGGCTTGGGTTCTTCTTCGCCGCGTACTGGGAGATCCAGTACAGGCGGCCGTCCCTGCCCTGGACCATGGCGCCCCGGTTGTGGGCAGTGATCGGGATGCCGGGGAAGTGCTGCGCCTGGCCCTTCAGCACCGGCGGAACGATCGGACCTGTCCACGTCCTGCCCGCGTCCGCCGACTTCATGAGGTAGCCGCCCATGAAAGTGAATGCCCAGCCGTAGGCCCACTTCTTGGCAGGCGGGTTCGACCGGGGCAGGGACTCCTCGGGCAGCAGCGCCCAGAGGTAACTCGTCACGAGGAGGCTACCGTCGTCGAGCTGCACCATGCAGGGGTCCTGGGAGCCGCCCATCGGGTGGGCGTAGATCAGCTCCGGGTCTTTTGACCATGTGCGACCGAGGTCGCGGGAACGGACGAGTACGAGGTAGCTGTTGGGGTCGCTGTGGGTGTGCCTGTCCCCGAAGAAGAGGCGGCGGTCCGGCGCCCTCCGGAAGGTCACGAGGAGCTCGCCATCCGGCCTCGTAACAATTGAGGGGAACGTGGAGTAGTATTTTTTGTCATGGTAGATGAGGACGTCTTCAAGCCGTTTCATGTGGCCTCCTCTGATTGTCACGGAGTGTAGATGGAAAGACGGATAGGAAATTCAAGCTCACAAGCACCCGCAAAGCATAAGCGCTGGGTCCGCACTTGTCAAGCACCACTATGCGCTAACCTGAACCCCGCCCTTGCTTGGTGGTCAACGATCACTCTTGTTGGATATTCCGATTTCCATGTCAAGTGTGACTCGGCGCTCGGTTGGGCAAATAAGAGCCACTTGACAATAGTAGCTAATGACAATAGTAGCTAAATTGATTAATATTCCAATATAGGTAGATCAGACAGATTCGCGCTGGAACGCATGTTTGCCGGGGCGATTGAACGCTTTGGCCGCATTGATGTGGTGGTTGCCAATGCGGCCTACTCGGTGCGTGAGCCGGTGATCGAAGCCACCTGGGAAAATGTCCGGCGCACCATTGATGTGACCCAGTTTGGCGTCTTTCACACCTGCCAGTTGGCCGCACAGCAGATGGTCAAACAACCGTTATCCGGGCGTAGCCGGGGTAAAATCGTGATCATCAGCTCGGTGCATGAGGAGATGGCCTTTGCCCTCAGCGCTGCCTACAATATGTCCAAAGCAGCCATCAACCACTTGGCGCGCACCATGGCCATCGAGCTTGCGCCAAACCGCATCAACGTCAATGTGGTCAACCCCGGCTGGATCGATACCCCCGGCGAGCGCAGCTACTTCAGCGAGGAGCAGATTCGGGAAGGCGGCAAGCGCATCCCCCGGGGGACGAATTGGCATACCGGAGGATATCGGCAAAGCAGTGGCCTACCTGGCCAGCGACGACGCTGATTACGCCACAGGCTCGGTACTGCGTGTGGATGGCGGGCTGATGGTGGGGTTGAGTCTGCCAGATTGATTGCAAATAGCGAATTGCTGTCTGCGGTCAAAGATACTTTTCAGCATAGGGGTGGAAAACAATGGAATACCGACAATTGGGCAGAAGCGATCTCACGGTTAGTTCGATTGGGCTTGGCGCGGTGACATTCAGCCGTGAAATCGACGAGGCAACTGCTTTCACGATTATGGATCATGCCCTGGAACGGGGCATCAATCTGTTCGACACCGCTGAAGCCTACAACAAGGGCGGCTCGGAAAGCGTGGTGGGCAATTGGCTGCGGGCCAGAGGCACGCGGGACAAGGTGGTGCTGGCAACCAAGCTGCTTCCGCCGTTGACGGCAGAACGCATTCCCCAGGCCGCCGAAGCCAGCTTGCGGCGCTTGAAGACAGATGTGATCAATCTTTACCAGATTCACGCCTTCGACAAAATTCGTCGTTGGATGAATCACTGGCCGCGTTGAGCAGATTGGTCGAGCAGGGCAAAGTGCGCTATCTGGGTTGCAGTAACTTTGCCGCCTGGCAGCTATGCAAAGCACTCTGGCGCACCGACGTGCATGGCTGGCCGCGGCTGGAAGCGACCCAATCCAACTACAATCTCGCCATCCGCGATATCGAGACGGAAATGCTGCCGCTCTGCGCCGACCAGGAGATCGGCATCATCTCCTACAGTCCGTTAGGGGCTGGTTTCCTGACAGGCAAATACAGCAAAAGTGGGACAGCGCCGCAAGGTACCCGTTTTGACATCATGCCCGGTCATTGGAAAGTGTACGAGAATCCTGTCTCCATGAGGCGCATGGAGTCACTACGCGCCAAAGCTGCCGAGATTGGGCAATCCATGGTGGAACTGGCGATGGCCTGGGTACTCGGCCAGCCGGGCATCACCTCGACGTTGATAGGCTGCCGCAACACAGCCCAAATCGATCAAGCATTTGCGGCAGCCGAAGCAGGCATGTCTGCAGAATTGCGCGTGGAACTGAACAGTTGGTAGTTTGAGCTTGTAAAAGTATAAGTCCGCAGTTTCTCATGTCAACGAACCACTTGAAAACGCGGAGTTGTTTCTTTACATACCCTTTCGCAAAGCTGGGCCTGCTCCCCATCAACGACTTGCTGGAAATCGTGTTGGAAGGTGCCCACCCTTACGGTTGAAAATCTCGCCGCCACCTTCCAGCAATTTCCGCTTCCAGGTACTTATCTGGCTTGGATGCACTCCCGTCTCACTCGTCAGTTCGCTTATCGTCTTGCTACCCTTGATCGTTTTCGTCAGTCCACCAAAACCACTCTCGGAGATAATCTCACTTCACCACATCAAAAGGAAATAAATCATGAAACTAGCAACGCACATCCATGACCAGCATCAATGTGTGGGCGCGGTTGTGGGTGATCGTGTCTTTGATCTGGCGGCTACGCTACAAGCGAGCGGCAAGGGTGATCCAGCCCAGGCTGCCTCTGTGATAGCACTCTTGGCCGCTGGCTCACGCGGTTTGGAAGAGGCCAATGCCGCCGTGACCTGGGCACAGACCCACAGCGCTCAATTTGTACACCCACTCAATCAGGTCAAACTCTGCGCACCGATCCCCTGTCCGGGCAAGTTGCTTTGTCTGGCGGGCAACTATGCCTCGCATCTTCTGGAAGGTGGTGGGACATTTGCTGGCAAAGAGAAGATGATCCCCCGCTTTTTCAGCAAGCCATGCACATCGGTTGTAGGGACAAAGGATGCCATTCGCGTTCCCGCTTCTACTGGTTTTGCGGATTGGGAGTTGGAACTAGCGGTGGTGATTGGCAAAACCGGGCGCAACTTGACCGCGGCACAGGCGGCGGATCATATTGGGGGCTACACAATCTTCAATGACATTTCAGCCCGGGAGTTGACCTTCCGCAAAGATTTGCCCCTGCAAGAAGGCGATTGGTTCTTCGATTGGCTGGTTGGCAAATGGTTGGATACTTTCGGGCCGATGGGTCCCTGGCTGACGACGGCGGATGAGGTTGCGCGCCCCGACAATCTGCATATGCAGCTTTGGTATAACGGACAATTGCAGCAGGATGCCAATACCGGCCAGATGATCTTCTCCCCTGCCGAAGCGATCTCCTTTATCTCCCAATTTGTCACTTTGCAGCCCGGCGACATCATCAGCACAGGCACCCCCGCCGGCGTGGGACACTCCAAAAAGCTGCGTCTCAACCCCGGCGACCAGATTCGGGGCGAAATCGAAGGCTTGGGTGTATTGGAAAATTCAGTGGAGCGATTGGATTGAAGTTTCGTTGCAGGTTGATGAAAGAGGAGAAGCAATGAAAAAGTATCGGGCAGGACTTGTCGGTTGTGGCAGGATCGGGACATTGTGGGAGACCGATCCACCGACGCCGGTTACCCATGCCGGCGCATTGGCCGTTTTACCCCAAACCACTCTTGTGGCAGGCGCCAGCCGCGGCGCAGAGCATCTGCAAGCCTTTGGCAAACGCTGGGGTATTGATGCACTCTATCACGATTACCGGAAGATGTTTGCCCGTGAAAAGCTGGACATCGTCTGTATCGCCACCCATCCGGGTCTGCACCGTGCGATTGTAGAAGCAGCGGTGGCGGCGGGCGTGAAGGGGATTCTCTGCGAAAAGCCCTTAGCATTGAGCCTTACCGACGCCGACGCTTTGGTGGCAGCCTGTCGCTCCGCTGGATGCGTACTCTCTGTCAACCATTCCCGGCGTTGGGATCCAGCCCATCGCAAAGCCAAGGAGATGGTCGCGGCGGGACTGATCGGTGATTTGGTGGCGCTCTACGGGTTTTGCCAGGGTGTCAAGCCCTTCCCCGCCTGGACAGCCGACGAGGAAGGACCGCTGATTCACGATGCCGTTCATCTTTTTGATCTCTTCCGCCTTTTTGCCGGTGAACCGATTTCGGTGATGGGTACGGCGGTGCGTCGTGTACAGCCCTTTCGCGTCGAGGATGACAGCCATGCCATCTTCACCTTTGCCAATGGACTGAGCGGTGTGGCGATGGTGAATGAACTGACCCGTTACTACCGCTTTGGCATCGAAATCCAGGGGACGGAGGGGGTCATTCGGCTCGACGGCGACGGGCCGCATTGGTGGAATAGCGTGGATCGCACAAACCGCATCAATGAACCAACCTCCCAAATTGAATGGTTTCAACTGGAGCCGGAACCCTTTCCCGCCCAGCCAACGACCAGTTCGATCCTGGAGGCGGTGCGCGAACTGGTCCACTGCATGGAGACAGGCGATACCCCCAGTTCGCCCGGCGAAGACGGGATCGCCTCCTTGGAAATGGTGATGGCGATCTACGAGTCCCAGCGGCAGGGCAATCAACCGGTCAGCTTTCCCCTGGAGGATCGGTCATCGGTACTCTATCGGCTGCGGGATGAGGGGCATTTTTGATCGGAATAGCGGTATCTTCTCAATAATCGGGGGTAGACACGAGACCTGTCAGGTGGGCCAAGCGACTTTTTTGCCTGGCAAACTTGTCAACTGGCCCACCTGACAGGTCATTCTAGATATTGAGAAGATACGAATAGCGTAGCGCAAATGCACCAATTGTCACTGACGTAGTGCATGGTGCCTGTATCAATTCACGCACCATGCACTACAAAAATCGTGGACGGATTTACGCCATTGTGTGACGCAAATCACTGTAGAATCGCAGAGCAATTGCAGCCCGACTGCCCCCGATGGGCCGATTTTGGGCGGTTGACAACTCTCGATGATTTGCCTACAGTAGGATAACTATACAGTTCTTTTTTCTTCCCCTTGATAATTTGTTCCGAGCATTTCCACATGGCCTTCTCTTGATAATCGGAGTTATCCAGAGAAGGTCTGTCAATATATTATTCCTTTTACCCAATAGAGGACAGACCAATGAAAACCTACCGCGCTGCCGTAATTGGCTGTAGTCGCATGGGCGGCTTTATCGACAACGAAGTCGTTGGCTCACCCAAGACGGCGTTGCCCTATTCCCATGCTGCCGGCTATATGGCCTGTGACCGCACAGACCTGATTGCTTGCTCTGATGTGCGTACGGACGTGATGGCCGAATTTGGCAAACTCTACAAGATACCCCCTGGCGCTCAATACACCGACTATCGCGAGCTGATCGACAAAGAACGCCCCGAAATTCTCAGCATCGCCACTCAACCCGAACAGCGCGCCGAGATTAACATCTACGCCGCCGAACATGGGGTCAAGGCCATTTACGCAGAAAAGGCCATGTCGGCCTCTTTGGGCGAAGCCTATGCCATGGTCGATGCGTTGGAGCGTTATGGCGTCTTCTTCAATCTGGGCACTAACCGCCGATGGTCAATCGCCTATGACCAGATGAAGGCATTGGTGGACAGCGGCGAACTGGGCGCGCTCAAGAATGTGATCATCTACAACAATGGCACCCTTTTTAATACGGGCAGCCATTACATCGATCTGGTCATGCGCCTCAACAGCGACCATCCGGCGCTGTGGGCACAGGGAAATCTGCGCGCCAAAGATGACATTTTCGATGGCGATATTCTGCGCGAAGACCCGGTAGGCGAGGGATTGGTCTACTTCGCCAATGGCGTCACCGGCTATCTGCTGGTGACGCCCCGAGGCGACGAAATCGAAGTGATCTGCGAAAATGGCACCCTCACGGCCTACAACGATGGGCTGGAATGGCATCTCCGCCGCCGTGAGCCAATCGATCCAAAAGGGCGCACCGGGCTGGTGACTGCGCCTTTCACAGAACCGCCCATCGCCAGCAGCACCCTGGCTCTGATCGAAGATCTGGTACACAGCCTGGATACTGGTGAACCGTCCCGGGGCGGACCGCGCATCTCTCTGGCCAGCACCGAACTGATCTTCGCGTTGATTGAATCCCACCGCCAGGGTGGGGCCAGAATTGTTCTCCCCGTGCAAGAACGCAATTTGCGTATGCAACGCAACCGCGGGCCAAACAAACCAAAGTATAGCGTCTGACCTGAAAATTGCGACTGGGGACTGGGGATTGCAGTCGGCGGTCTGTCGTCTGTGGTCGGCCACCCTTATTTTCATTCGGATGTCGGCGACCAGCACAAGGAGTTTATCAAAATGAGTTCTACCATGACGGCCAGCCACATACCCTCGCTTTCCCAGCAGATCATCTCCGCAATGGCCGAAGAATTTTTTCGCGAAGGTTGCGTACTCATCCCCAACATCCTTGCGCCGGATGAGGTGGCCGCACTGCGCACCAAAACCGATGAATATGCGCTCAACCCCGACCCGGCCAGCAAGCGTACCTCCTTTGCGGGCAACGCCTTTGTCCTGCGCTATTGCCATGAGATCGATCCCCTCTTTCAGGCGCTGACAACCCGCCCGGACATCCTGGCTATCGCCGAAGCTGCATTGGGCGCTAACCCCCAGTTCAACGCCATGAATGTGATTCGCAACGGCCAGGGCCAGGCGATTGCCCGTTGGCATGTGGATGATGTATAGGAATTTCCCCTGCCACCCGAAATCCCGCGCTTTGACGCCCGCATTCGGATGCCCGTCTTCTGGATGACGATACAGGTCGCGCTCAGCGATATCGATCAATTGGAACATGGACCATGCCAATTTGTGCCCCAAAGCCACTACTCGGGGCGCAAACCCAGCGAAAGCCTGGAATTTGAAGGGCATGGCCCCCGCTCAGTCTTCTGTAAAGCTGGGGATGTCTATTTGACCAATCATCAGACCTGGCATCGAGGCGCGCCCAATCTTTCCGAGCGGGTTCGCTATCTCATGCAGATTCAATATGCCCAGCGCTGGGCGGATCGCCGTTTCAGAGGATTTGCGTAATGAAACAAAACCGATATCGGGTTGCCATTATCGGCCTGGGGCGGATGGGCAGTACGATTGACGATGAATTTCCTCTCGGTTCGCCGGCCTATTCGGTTGCCGCTGCCTGTCGCGCCAGCCAGCGCCTGGAGGTGATCGCCGGGGCAGATATTGACCCAGCCAAACGGGCTGCCTTTCAGACCCGATGGGGTGTCACAGCACTCTACGCTGATTACCTGGAGATGATCCGTCAGGAAAAGCCAGACCTGGTAGCTATCTGTACCAAAGGTGTGCTTCATGCCGAAATGGCGGTGGCAGTGGCCGAGGCCGCTGTCCCCATGATCTTCTGCGAGAAGGCGATTGCCTGCTCCATGCAGGAGGCGGATGCCGTGCTTGCCGCGGTAGGCAGCCGCAACATCCCCTTCAATACCGGCGTGCTGCGCCGCTTCAATCGTACCTATCACGTCGCTCGTCAGATGATTGCCGACGGGGAGATCGGCGAAGCCCGTGCAGCAGTGCATTATGCCGCCTCGAATCTGCTGCATGGTCACATCCACTCCCTGGATACCCTCAGCTTTTTGCTCGGCGACCCCAAAGTGGTGAGCATCTGGGGTGAACTTCTTCCGCGTGACTTGGTGATTGAGAACAACCGGCTCAACAAAGACCCGAACGCCATCTATCAGGTTCTCTTTGCCAATGGGGTGGAAGCGACCACGGCCCCTGCTGGCGCCTGGGAGTTTGAGGTAATTGGCACACGGGGCAGTGTCAGCGTGCGCAGCGATGGTTTGCGTTGGCGCAAGTCTAAAAGTGAAAAAGAGCGCAGCTTTGTCGAGATGCCCGCACCCACTGTGGACGCGCACAGCACCACCCAGTTTTGTCTGGAAGACCTGCTCGATGCCCACGAAACTGGCCGCCCGACTCTCGGCAATATCCAGCTTACCCATCATCTCACCGAAGCCTGCCTGGCAGTGGCGGAGAGTCATCGCCAGCAGAAACGCATCACCCTGCCCCTAGAGAATCGTTCGCTGTATGTCTTTCACGTCTAAACCGGCGGTTGATCAGTGAGGAAAAGTGACATGACCAAAAACTATCGCGTCGCCATCATAGGCACTGGGCGCATGGGTGGTTTGATCGAAGATGAAATTGCAGCGGGCAACTTTTCCAAACCCTACGGCCATTTCCCTGCCTATGCTGCCATAGGGGAAACCGAGGTGATCGCCGTAGCCAACCGGGGCGCCGAGCGCTTGCAGCGCTTTGCCACCCGCTTTGGTGTCAAAAATACCTACCTGGATTACCGGGCAATGATCGAAAAAGAAAAGCCCGACATCGTAAGTATCACCACGCCCTCCTTTGCCCGCGCCGAGCCGATCATCTTTGCCGCCGAGCATGGGGTGGCGGGCATCTATGCCGAGAAAGGTCTCTGTGCGTCCCTGGCCGAAGCAGATCAGATTGTAGCTGCCTGCAAGGCCAACAACGTTGCCTTTAACTGGGGCGCCATGCGTCGTCACCACGATGGCTACAAAAAGCTGCGGGCAGCCATTGCCCAGGGCGACATCGGCCAACCTCTTTTTGCCACCATGTATTTTTATACAGACCTGATCAAACATCACCCGCACACCCTGGATCTGGTTGCTATGCTCTTGGGCGATCCCCAACCACTCTGGGTGGAAGGGCGGCTGATCGAATCGGGGGATCCCTTTGACTCTGCCCCGCGACGCCTCCATCCTGTCTACGATGCAGCAGGACATCGTTACCTGCCTTCCCCAGGCTTCGAGATCGCTGATCCCATGGTCGGCTTTTATCGGGTTGGCTATGCAGGCGGAGCCGAGGGGCTTTTTGTACCGCGCCGGGGTTCGTTTGATATTGATGTGCATGGCTCCGAGGGGCGCGCCATGGGCTGGGAGGATGGGAGCGATTTTCGTATCCGCCGCATCAATAGCAAAACACAGACCAGCGAGGAGACGATCTTCCGTCCAACTGGCGAAAGCCCCACCATCTGCGCCATCCGCGATATTCTGCGCGAGTTGGAGACGGGTGAACGTACCAAAGGCAACGTGGACATCACCATGCAGAGCGTGGACGTACAATTTGGTCTGGCCCATTCCCATCTGCAAGGAGGGAGACGGGTCACGCTGCCGGTGGCTGACCGCACCTTGTACATTCCCGGCGGATAGAGGAGTTGTCCCATGAGGTTCCGAGTTGCCATTGCCGGTTGCCATCGCATGTTGCAGCCCCAGTTGGCCGGTCACAACTTTGCATCGGCCTTTGCCGCTGTGCCAGAGACCGAATTGGTAGCGGTTTACGATCGGGGCGCACAGACACGCGCCGATTTTGTCCGCTGTTGGGGCGAGATACCGGCTTATGACGACTACACGGCTATGTTGCGTGAGGTGCAACCTGACTTGCTCTGTATCGCAACCCGGCAGACTTTACACGCCGCACAGATTGATGAGGCCGCAGCATTTGGTGTGCGGGGCATCCTCTGCGACAAGCCGCTGGCTACCAGCCTGATCGAGAGCGACCGCATCATTTCTATCTGCCGTGAGAAGGGGATTGCATTGACCTTTGCCCTGGATCGGCGTTGGCACGATTCCTATCGCCATTTGCGCCGCTTGATTGCCGAAGGGATCGTGGGGAAGGTGACATCTGTTCTGGCGTTCGGCTCCCCGAACCTGATCAACCACGGCTGCCACTGGTACGATACAGCGCTGATGCTTATGAACGATCCAGAGCCGCTGTGGGTAAGCGGCTGGGTAGACGATCTGTCCAACGAACCGGTGGACTCCCGACGGCGGATGGACCCACCGGGGCGCGGTCAAGCGGGGTTGGACAATGGGGCTGTCCTTTCTATAATGGCGGATGGCGGACAACGAACCGCTTTTGAGGTCATCGGCGATGTGGGTCGGCTGCTCATTTTGCAGGACGCTGCCTTCTGCTATCTCTGGACAGAGGGTGGCGTGGCCGTGCGCCCCCTGGCAATGCCGCCGAACCCAGGCCCCTGGTCGGCTGGGCCAGCTATGGTGCGTGATCTGGTGGCGGCCGTGGCATCCCATTCCACGACGGCCTGCGATATTGAGCAAGCGCGTCGGGCTACGGAAATTGGTTTTGCCATTCACATCTCCCACATGCGCAATGCTGCCCGGATAACGCTACCCACAATAAATAGAACATTATCCATTCCATCCTTTCCGTGGGGCAATGAATAACGAGAAATTAAGCTTGAAATCTATGAAGCGTGTCCGTTTCTACCTCGCATCCCCATTGGCACGTCAAGGATGACTCGGCGCTCGGTTGGGCAAAAAAGAGCCACTTGACAATAGTAGATAAATTGATTAATATTCCAATATAGGTAGATCAGACAGATTTGATAAAGGGTATGCGATCAATTGCTGCCCGCCATTTACATCTGGGGGGTAGACCCATGTCCATCCGTGTGACGTCAATCCGGAAAATTTTCAACGACGGCAATCACAATGCCTTCACCGATCTGTGCCGCTTTCAGGACCGGTATTATTTGACCTTTCGCAGTTGCCCAGACGGACACATGCTATTTACATCGTCGAGAATTGTGGTTATGTCCAGTCGCGACGGTCAGGATTGGGAAGAAGTCCACACCTTCAGTGTGTCCAAACGAGATGTCCGCGACCCTCACTTTCTTGTCTTTCAGGGGAATCTCTTTGTCTACACCGGCACCTGGTGGGCGGACACCCCTGAGCGGGACGTAAACCACCATCTGGTGGGCTTCTGTCTGGGCTTCTGTGCCTGGAGTGAAGATGGCAACACATGGCATGGTCCGCGGATGCTGGACGGCACCCATGGCTACTACATCTGGCGGGCCGCCACCCACAACGGTGTGGCCTATTTGAACGGGCGGCGTATCCGCGATTTTGAAGTAGTTCCCGACCGGGCGGAACCAGCGGAATACATGGAATCCTGGCTGCTTCATAGCCCGGATGGTTTTACCTGGGCGCCTCTGGGACTGATTCAACCTACGCTTGGGGACGAGACAGCTCTGCTCGTGGAAGAAGATGGCAGCATGTTGGCCGTGGCTCGCGCTGGTGGTCGTCCGGCCCAACTCTGCCGGGCACAACCGCCTTATACCCAATGGACACGCGTGGAACTGGATCGACATATAGGCGGACCGTTGCTGACCAAATGGGACAATCATTATCTGGTCGGTGGGCGTAAGCAACTTGGCGACGCCCCGGCCGTCACCTCCCTCTACGAACTGATCGGCGGCCAATTGCAGGAGATTGCTGAACTCCCGAGCGGCGGCGACAACTCATATCCTGGCTTTGTGGCGCTGTCAGCAGCAGAGGGCCTCCTTTCCTTTTATTCTAGTCACGAAGGCAGCGGGACACATCTGGCTCCTTCCGCCATCTACATGGCCAAACTCTCCCGGGCCTAAGTCTGTATCAACTATCTCACTCAGCATTTGATCCACCCCAAGGATAGGAAATGCAAGCCCCTAGCCACCCCAGACCATATGCGGAGGCTCTGGTTTGTCAAGTACCAATCAAACGTCCAGCCCGAGGTCGGCAGGTCGCGGGCCGAAAGGCCGAGCGCTTTATATGAAGTAATAATACTTTTTCTGTCAATAAAAAGCCGGTTCCAATTCCAATATTCTAATTTTGCTTTTTTGAAATTATGTGTTATAGTACCTGCCTATATAATATACATTGAAGTAAATAAACAATCATTTTATTAAGAAAGGAGAACAAGTTTGTTCCGTAATTTTCCGGTTCGACTAGCCAATTTTGCGATGAGGTCAATGCATCCATGAAATTTGGGTGCTTTTATCAGATCTATGCTTGTGCTTTCGAAAAAGGAAGCAGCAGTCATGGTGCTTGCTAGGATGCTCTCCATAATGGCGGATTACGGCACTACCGAGAAAAATTTTTATAACGCTTCGTTCAAGAATCGCGACAATCTTTCGGCAAATCTAATAGTAGAAAACAAGGAGACTTCTAATGAAACCTAGAATGCAAATAGCGATGACAAGGGCCCTGTTGTTGGTTATTCTAGTTAGCGCTTGCGGTCCTGCACCAGTTGTAGAAGTGGCTACTGTGGCACCGGAACCGACCGCTGCACCGGAGCCGACGGCGGTTGCGGTGGTGGCGGATGCCCCTGTAGCAACTGCCTTGCCAGCTGCACCGCAAGTTGGAGATAAAACAGGCGGTTTTGATTCATGGGCAACTGTTGCAGAGTATGAGGCAGCGACCGGAAAGGTACTGCCCGCATTTAGCGAAGCACCTGAGTTGGCTGAATTGGTTGCCGCTGGAAAACTTCCGCCGGTCGCGGATAGGCTTCCAAAGGAGCCGATGGTCGTGCAGCCTTACGATCAGTTGGGTGTTTATGGTGGCGCCATAAATATTCCGACTATAAGTTGGCAGGCAGTACAATATTGGCGCTTAGATGGATTAACTTCCCTCAATCCAAAGGACGGTCAGACTGTTATACCAAGCATTGCCAAGGCGGTTGACACAAGTTCCGATGGTACGGTTTTGACTATCAAACTGCGCGAGGGCCTGAGGTGGAGCGACGGTAAACCTTTTACCGCAGCCGACATTCAATACTGGTATGACCATGTGGTGCTGAACGAAGAGCTTACTCCGTCGCCGCAAAGTATCCTGAAGCGCGATGGCGAGCTTGGTGTTTGGAAGACTATAGATGACTATACCCTGACGTGGACCTTTAAGAAGCCGTATGCACTGATGAGGTTTTACCTCGGCTCTTGGGCGGGTCCGCGTGGTTGGATGTTACAGCCTAAGCATTATCTAGCCCAGTTTCATGCTGATTTGGGCGTCAAGAAAGACATCGATGCAGCCATGGCAAAGGGCAGTTTTGCAACGTGGGTGGAACTTTATAATGCGAAGGCGGAGTGGAACAACCCGCTCCTGCCGACAATGGCCCAGTGGGTTCCCCTAGGTACAAAGGATGAGCCAGTGCAGAGATGGGCGCGCAATCCGTATTCTTTTAGAGTTGATACGATGGGCAGGCAGCTCCCGTACATTAACTCAATCAACTCAATAAAGGTCGCTGATGACGAAACACTACTGCTTAAGTTTTTGGCCGGTGAAATTGATATTTCCGGGGTAGGCCAAATGGGTGGTGCTAGAAACGAACCGATTCTTCGGGAGCGAATGGCAACATCTGATTTCAACATGGATACTACCGGAGATTGGATGCCAAATTGCGCTGCCAATATCATGTTGAACTACACCCAGAAAAACTCGGTTATTGCGACACTCTATCAAGATGTGCGCTTCCGGCAGGCAATTTCTTCGGGCATTGACCGCGAGACTATAAATCAGCTCTTCTATGATGGGAAAAGAAGACCGAGCCAAATTGCTCCGCATTACGGTCCGCCGTACTTTGGCGAAGGAGAGCGATTTTTGACGTACACCAAGTACGACCCGGATCTCGCCAACAAACTGCTAGATGAGATTGGGCTCACAAAGCGGGACGCAGAAGGGTTTCGGCTGGCGCCGGACGGTAAACCGTTTCGACCAGTGTTGTCTGCCAATTTAGACTGGCCAGAAGAGACTGCTGAACTCACTGGCACGATTGCAACAATGTGGGAAGAAATTGGAATTAAAATGGTGGTAAAGGGCGAAGCGGGAGGTCTCTGGGGTGAGCGCCATAAAGCAAACGAACATGATATGTCTGCACGAGGTGCGCATTACGGCGGCGGCCCGGTTCATCCAACTCTCAATGGCAATGTTTTCGCCTTGGGCGGTGTGCAATGGGGCACTGAGTGGGCGGTGTGGATGGACACAAATGGAGAAAAAGGTGTCGAGCCCCCGCAAGACGTAAAAACTCTGCGAGAGATCCGCGAAGCTATCTTAGGTGAGCCGAACAAAGAAAAACAGGATGAGTTGATTAATTCCGCCTATGATATCCTCACAAAAAACCTCTACGTCATTGGTGTAACGTGTGATGATCCAGCTCAGGGGCAGATGCGGGTAGCACAGAACCGGGTAAAAAATATGATGCCCGTTCAGTTTGGTGAGCCTGACTTGGGGTTGTACGGTACTTACTACCTTTCAAAGTAGGGTATTCTTTACATTTTGAAGCACAATAGTATGCAGGGAATTTTATATTTCCTGCATACTATCAGCAGTTGATGCAAAAATGTTGGATGTAATTTTTCGCCGATTCTTGGTAATGATCACGATGCTTTTGATGGTGTCTGTGGTGTCATTTTTTATAATCGAGCTGCCACCGGGTGATTACCTGGATGCGTATGTCTCTAATGTCCTCGCGAGTGGAGGTGAGGTAACCCCGGAATTAGAGGCGGCTATGCGCGCTAGTTATGGTCTTGATGACCCCACCTATGTGCGTTACTTGCGATGGATGAACCGCCTCAGCCACGGCGATATGGGGCGATCCATGGAACTTCAACAAACAGTGTTAACTTTGATTGCTCAGCGCCTTCCGTATAGTGTTGCGATTTCTCTTTTCAGTTTATGCATAATATACTTAATTAGTTTTCCAGTAGGCCTGTATATTGCAGCAAAGCAATACTCGATTGCTGATTACACCGTTTCCGTGGTTGCTTTTGTTGGCGTGGGAATCCCGCCTTTTTTATTCGCTCTAGCATGCCTGTGGATAATTTATGTTGCTACCGGAAAAGCTGCACTTGGTTTGTTTTCCCCAGAGTTTCAGTTTGCACCTTGGAGTCTTCCTAAGGTACTTGATCTCGGCAAGCACCTTCTGCTGCCCGCTTTTATCACGGCATTCACCTCTACCGCGGCTACCATTCGAATCTTGCGAGCCAATCTTCTCGACGAGTTAGAAAAGCCGTACGTGATGGTAGCCCGGGCAAAAGGTATGCCCGAATGGCGGATGCTGATTAAGTATCCCCTCAGGTTTGCAATCAACCCAATTGTCAGCACAATTGGGTGGGTTCTTCCGGCCTTGTTTGGGGGAGAGCTTCTGACATCAATGGTGCTGGGTCTTCCAACCATCGCACCAATGTTTGTGAAGGCGATCATATACCAGGACATGTATCTGGCGGCAGGCATCGTATTGATTTTAAGCTGCCTTACGATTGTTGGCACATTTCTTTCTGATGTCTTGTTAGTTCTACTTGACCCGCGTATACGTGCTTAGAGTGGTGCAAAGTTGAAACTATTTAGTTTCAAGTCAAAGGCGGTGGATCAAGTTACCAGCGATATTAACTATTTTCACGCCAGTCCTTGGCAGTTGTTTGCTTGGAAATTCTTTAGACACCGGTTGGCCGTTGTTTCTTTGGTCATTCTTGCACTGCTTTATTTTGTGTGTGTCTTCGCCGAATTTTTTGCGCCGGTGCTGGCCTCGAGTTATGATGCAAAAAGTCAGTTTTGTTCTCCGCAAGCAATACACATTCTGCATGACGGTCAGCTCAGTAGCCCGTTTGTGTATAAGGCTATAAAAAGCAAAGATCCTGTGACATTTCGGTCGATTTACACAGAGGACACTGAGGCACCGCAGCGGCTGCTGTTTTTCGTCAAAGGTGAGCGTTACAAAGTTTTTGGTAACTTGAAAGGCCAGCTTCATTTATTTGGTGTTGCCGAAGGTACCGTTCACTTGTTTGGTTGCGACAGCATGGGCCGGGATGTATTTTCCCGAGTACTGTACGGTGGGAGGTCGTCGCTTTTGGTGGGTTTGGTGGCTATTGCCATTAGCTTCACCATAGGGATCATAACCGGTGGCATAGCGGGGCTCTATGGTGGAGTTGTCGATAATGTCATTCAACGAGTGATTGAGTTTATCCGTTCCATCCCGACGCTTCCGCTATGGATGTCTTTAAGCGTTGCACTTCCCCCTAACTTGCCTGCCATTTATGTGTACTTTGGGACTACAGTTGTTCTTTCGCTGGTTGGATGGACTGGATTGTCCCGCGTCGTGCGCGGTAAGTTTCTCAGTCTGCGCACTGAAGATTTTGTTACTGCTGCGCGGCTTTCGGGGGCTAGCGAGACCAAAATTATTTTTCGACACATGTTACCGTCTTTCTATAGCCATATCATTGCCTCGCTTACCCTCTCCATCCCGGACATGATCCTTGGGGAGACGGCACTCAGTTTTCTGGGCCTTGGGATTCAGCCGCCAGCCGTTAGTTGGGGCGTGCTTCTGCGGGATGCGCAGAGTGTTTCGGTATTCGCGCATACGCCGTGGTTGCTTATTCCTGGGGGTATGGTTGTTGTTTGCATTCTGTGTTTCAATTTCGTGGGTGACGGTTTTCGGGATGCAGCTGATCCCTACGCCAAGATTTAGAAATATTCGTGGACGTCAACCCGCTCATTTTAGATATCCAAGGTTTGCAGACCTACTTTAATTCAAAGGAGGGCACTGTGAAGTCGGTCGACGGGTTGTCCCTGCGCTTGAACAAGGGGCAGGCTCTCGGTATTGCCGGTGAGAGTGGTTGCGGAAAAAGCGTTACGGCCCAGTCTATTCTTCGGATCGTACCGCGAAACGGAAGGATCGTGGGTGGTAGTATTAATTTTGAGCGTAATGGGAAGTTCGTGGATCTGGCTAGGCTCGAGGCAAATGGAAAAGAAATGCGGGAGATCCGCGGCTCCGATATCTCGATGATTTTTCAGGAGCCGATGACCTCGTTTAGCCCGCTGCACACTATTGGCAACCAAATTGCCGAGAGTATCCGGCTCCACTCCAAAACAAGTGCCAGCGCAGCATTTGATCGGACGGTTGAAATTCTGGAACTGGTTGGCCTGCCAAGGGCCCGTCAAGCATTCAACTACTATTCTTATCAATTGAGCGGTGGGCAGAGGCAGCGGGCGCTGGTAGGCATGGCCTTGGCTTGCCAGCCACGGATCCTCATCGCTGACGAGCCAACAACTGCCGTGGACGTAACGATTCAGGCGCAAGTGCTTGAGCTGATAGCAGAAATGAAGGCCCGTTATCAAATGGCATTGGTAATAATTACCCATGACCTTGCTGTGATTTCTGAGAATTGTGATTCTGTTATCATCATGTATTTAGGGCGTCAAGTTGAAGTTGGACCGGTCGCTGAAGTTCTTGGTCGACCGTTACACCCCTACACGGTGGGTCTCCTAAACTCTGTTCCGCGGCTGGGGGAGGGTGCACAACAAAATCTTAGTGGAATAACGGGCGTGGTGCCCAGCCCATATCAGCTGCCAACTGGTTGTCCTTTCCGTACACGTTGCCCGAACTTTATGGAGGGTACATGTGACCAAGAATTTCCAGTTCCCGTCGAGGTATCTCCCGGGCACTCTGTAAACTGCTTCTTGTATTCTTAAGGTGTTAAGTGAGCAAAAAGTTCCAAACAGCGCTTGTTCAAGTAAGAAATCTCTGCAAGCACTTTCCAATTGAAAGGGGATTTTTCAAAAATCAGGTTGGAAGTGTGAAGGCTGTTGACTCCATTAGTTTTGACGTCAGGCACGGAGAGATTTTGGCGCTCGTGGGTGAAAGTGGATGCGGAAAGACCACAGCGGGCCGATGCATCGTGCGAGCGATTGAGCCGAGTGCAGGGTCTATTCATGTAAATATTGATGGTGTCGGATACGAAATGAGTGAGTTGAGCGCGCCCAAGCTAAAGGCCGTGCGCAGGCATATAGGCATGATTTTTCAGGATCCGTATTCCTCTCTTAATCCGCGGCTAAATGTAATGGAGATTGTGGGTGAGCCCCTCGTGAATTACGGCGCCGAATCTAGTCGGAAAAAGATCGAGGAGCGAGTTGCCGAGCTTCTAACGAGTGTCAAGCTCGATCCCATCTATATGCTCAGATATCCTCACTCATTCAGTGGGGGCCAACGTCAGCGGGTAGCAATAGCGCGGGCACTTGCGCTGAATCCGCGGTTTGTCGTTGCTGACGAGCCAGTGTCGGCGCTTGACGTGTCTGTTCAGGCCCAGATACTTACTCTTCTGCGGGATCTTCGCGATGCCCATGACCTCACTTACCTTTTCGTGTCCCACAATCTTTCCGTCGTTGAGTACATCAGCGATCGGATTTTAGTAATGTATGCTGGAAAAATCGTGGAGTTTGGTGAGACCCATGCTTTGTTCCAAAACCCTCTGCATCCATATACCGAGGCTTTACTGTCCGCCGTACCCAGAGTTGATACTCGGTCTCGAAATCAAAAGCGCAGGATTGTCTTAAAAGGCGAGGTGGCGGATGTTTCAAATTTGCCGTCGGGCTGCCATTTTCATCCTCGCTGCTCATATGCTGAAGAAATTTGTAGAACAGAGGCTCCGCCACTGGTAGATTTTTCCACAACGGGCGTTGCTAGCCACCTTGTTGCGTGCCATTTTGCGAATCGACTTTCGTTGGAGGGGGTGCCCTTGATGCCACCCACCGAGAAATTTTTTATTGGCGACGAGCGAACTGGTGCAGCACGCGGGCGGAAGCCATCAACACTGAGCATTCAAAATCCTAGTGACAAGACTATAAACTAATAGCGAGTATAACTCTGGATTAAATATGGAACTGCACAAGATAGATCGTAAGGTCGAAGCGGAGCACGGTGTTATTGCAAGTTTTCCACGTGAGTTTTTTGGGTATTTTGGGTGGCCCAGCATTGTGCAAATGGATAACGGTACCTTAGTAGTTGCTGCCTCCGGGCTTCGCAATGACCATGTCTGTCCATTCGGCCGCAGTGTTATCTGCACGAGTACCGACGATGGAAAGCAGTGGACTTCTCCGACAGTAGTAAATGACCTACCCCTTGACGACCGCGATACTGGGATTACATCCCTCGGCGGCAGTAAACTTCTAATCTCTTGGTTCAGCTCTGACCATCGCCAACGCTTGGGTTCAGATTTCCGAACAAAGGGCAACGCAGATTGGGTTAGGAATTATGAGAGCGCTTTGGCGCGCATAACCGACTCAAATTCCAAGCGGTGGATTGGCGCATGGGTTCGGATGAGCGACGATGGAGGCGAACTTTGGACCGAGCCGATAAAAGTTGACCTTTCGGCACCGCATGGCCCGGTGCGGCTGCGGAGTGGCAAACTCCTTTTTTTTGGAAAAGAGATGATGCCTGAGTTGGAGTTTGGAAGAGGATCGATTGCGGCGATGACCAGTGCCGACGGCAAAACATGGAAACGGCTCGGTAGAGTGCCCCTATATAACGAAAGCGACGAGGGAAACTATCATGAGCCTCATGTGGTCGAGCTTGCTGATGGCAAGCTCTTAGGACTTATTCGAATTGAGGACAACAAGGTAGCGAGACCACTTAAGGAAATTGGGCTCCTGCACTTTTCGCTCATGCAGTCCGTGAGTATCGATGGTGGAAGTACATGGTCCCGCGCCGAGCCTTTTGGTTTTCACGGTTCTCCGCCGCATCTCATCTTACACTCGTCCGGAGCCGTAGTCTGTGTGTACGGGTACCGGTTGGCACCATTCGGTGAGCGGGCGATGATTAGCTCTGATGGTGGCCAAAGCTGGATTTACGACTATATCCTGCGCGACGATGGGCCAGACCATGATCTTGGGTATCCCGCGAGCGTTGAGCTTAAAGATCGCAGTATTCTTACGATTTATTATCAGAAAGTGAAATCCTCCGAAGAGAAATGCAGCCTGCTTTGGACGCGCTGGAATCTGCCGGAGAGCATCCGATGATACGGGAGCGCTTCATAGCTATAGACAATGTATGCGCCTGGCCAAATCTTACATTGCTGCCAGATGGAACAATCGTTGCCATAATCTTCAACAAGCCTAGTCATTTGCTGGTGGAAGGTGACTTAGAGTGTTGGGCTAGTGATGATGGCGGTTGCAAATGGGAGAGGAGGGGCACTGCTGTACTGCATGAGTCAGGCACTGCTCGAGGAAACTGCGCGGTAGGTTTGGCGCATAATGGTGATCTCGTAGTATTGGCTTCAGGTTGGAGTGACCGGCCAGCTTTTCAGCACTTTGGCGGCGCTCGCAGGTTGCCGCCCTGGGTCTGTCGTTCTTCGGACGGTGGTTTCACGTGGGTTTGCAACAAGTCCCGAGGGGCTGTTATCCTTCCGCCCGGCTCCGACTATGAAGATCGGGGTGGACTTATGGTGAAACCGTTTGGTGACATAGTCAAAACTTCGGGTCGTGGACTTGCCGCAAGTTTTTACCATGACCGCGGCACATGCTGGGTAATCCGAAGCTTCGACGACGGGCAGACATGGAAGGAATCCTCAATTTTAAGTGCTCGTTGCCGTGGCGAAACGGCCATACTTCGATTGCGAGCTGATCGCTGGCTTGCGGTCGCTCGGACTGAAGAGGGTATTGACGGCATTCTGCCTGAGGTGGGCATGGAGTTGCTTGTTTCATCGGACGAGGGTTGGACTTGGCTGGATATGGGATCGCTCACTGAGCCAAGTCAGCATCCTGGCCATTTGTTGTCTCTCTCCACCGGAAAAATTCTCATGACGTATGGGATGCGGGACATAAGGGCGATTGGTACCCGAATTAGCATAGACGAAGGCCGCACATGGTCTAGACCAGAGATTCTTCTGCATTTGGAGACCGCCGAGGCAGATCTCGGGTATCCCGCGTCTGTGGAGCTTGCGGACGGTACCCTAGTTACTGCCTACTACACAAGTAATATTGCACAGCATTCGCGTTACCACATGGGTGTAATTCGATGGTCTTAGCAGACATAAAGGAAGAATAAAGGCGGCGCAGAAAAGTCTCGGTTCTTCCCCGACAGCGCTTTTTGCGGTTCGTATCTTTTGACCAAATTTCCAACGTAATGATGACCACAGAGTTTGTAGTGTCGCACCTAACAGGTCAGCAATGTTTTTCACACCTTGCCACATTGACTGTGGCTGTACGTGCGCTTCGGCGTGGAGACCGGCGTCATCGGCAGCATATTTTTTGGCGCCAACATTCTCGCGGGAATTTCCGCCCTGCTGGCAGCAAACATCGCGGCGCGCTTTGGGCTCATAAATACGATGGTGTTTACCCACATACCGTCAAATATTCTGCTCATAATGGTTCCGCTCATGCCCAGTTTGCCGCTGGCGGTTGGTGTGATCTTGCTGCGCTTCAGCATTTCCCAGATGGACGTGCCCACGCGCCAGTCTTACACCATGGCGGTAGTTGAGCCCGATGAACGCTCGGCAGC
>SXGR01608761.1_pt1 | contig 25531 bp, 19 predicted proteins | sample 3174711 | NCBI WGS metagenome assembly SXGR01 (sample SAMN11356860, study PRJNA531348) | freshwater metagenome | isolation source: freshwater sample F1-60 | place: China: Fuxian Lake, Yuxi | collected 2017-12-25
CCGGTGACGCGCGCGCCCTTGAGCGGCTGCTGGCGCTTGTACTCCTCGCGCAGCGCCATCAGGCCGGGCATCTCGTGCTCGGCGAGCTCGATCTGCTTGCGCCCGAAGGCGGCGAGGTTGATGTCCTTGACCTTGTAGTCGAGGGCCTGGGTCTTCTTGGTCTTGGTGCTGGTCGCCATGGTTGTGGTTCTCGAATCGTTGTTGGTCGCCAAGCCGCGAGGCCCGGCGGAGTGGCAAGGTTTCAGTCGCGGGCCGGCTTGCGGCACCGCACGAGGTACAGGGGAAGCTCCGCACGCGTGCCGTCGTCGCGACGCGGGCGGTACAGGTCGTTGGGGGACTCGAGCGCGATGTCCTCGAAGCCTGCGCGGCGCAGCGCCTCGACGAGATCGCGCGGCTCGATGCCGAGGCGCAGGTCACCCTGCGCATCCTTCATCCAAGCCTCCTTGTGCGGGGCGAGTTCGACGATGCACAGCGCTCCGCCGGCGCGCAGCGCGCGACGCATCTCGGACAGCGATGGATGCAGATCCTCGAGGTGGTGCAGCACCATGGCGCACACCGCGGCGTCCAGTTCGCCGGTCTCGATGGGCAATTGGTCGAGTTCGCCACGGCGGTACTCGACTGCCACGCCGGCGCCAAGCGGCGGCATCTTCGAAGCTGCCACCTCCAGCATGCGCGCCGAGCGATCGACGCACACGAGGCGCGACACCAGTCCGCACAAGGAGCGCGACACCCAGCCGGTGCCGCAACCCAGATCCGCCACCACCATGCCGCGCGGCAAGAGGGCCCCGAGCGCGCGCTCGCGCGCCACCCCGGTGGCGAAGTCGGTGCCGATCTTGTCCCAGCGTCCGGCCACGGCGTCGAAGAAGTCGCCGTCCTTGCCACGGCGCTCGTCCAGCACGCGTTCGCGCCGCTCGAGGTCGGCGGCCGCCTCGGGCTGGCGCGCCACATCTTCGCGCAGCGCTTCCCACAAGCGCGCGGCCAGGGGATCGTCGACGATCGCCAAGGAGAGCAGGGTGCTGCGTCCTTCATGGCGCTCGCGCAGCACGTGCGCCTCGCGCAGGAGCCTCAGGTGGTTGGAGACGCGCGACTGGCTCGTGCCCAACGATCGCGCCAGCTCGCCCACCGACAACTCCCCGCGCTCCAACAAGAGGAGGATGCGCAAGCGCATGGCGTCGGCGAGGACGCGCAAGCGCTCGATCGGCGATGCGGGGAGTACGGTCATCTGTCTATCTATTCGTACACTAGTTCATGAAGGATTGATATGAATTCCTGTCCACCCACTCCCGGACGAAGAAAATGACACAAGGCCATGACTTGCATGGCCTTGTGTCGTGACCGTAGCGCCGACCTCGGACTCGTTCAGGCTTCCATCGGCATGGCCGTGACGGCTTGAAGGGTGATTTCGACCACGCCGCTCGGCAGCTGGATCGACACCGTTTCGCCGGCCTTGTGCCCGAGCAAGCCCCACGCCAAGGGGGCGCGGTAGGAGATGGCGGATTCATTGTCCTCGCCGTCCCAGGGACCGAGGATCGCCACCTCGTGGGCCCCGCTGGCGTCGCGGTAGACCACCTTGGTTCCCGGAGAAGCCACGCCCTCCGGCAGGATGGCGTTCTCGATCAACTCGGCCAGGCGCAATTCAGCCTCGATCTCCTGCGCGCGATTGGTGAGGTTGCGTTGCTCTTCGATGGCCGCTTCCCACTCGGCGTTCTCCGACAAGTCGCCCATCGCCGCGGCGCGGCCGATGGCGTCCTGGTTGGCGGGGATCTTCACCTCGCGCAGGTGCTTGAGCTCGCCGCTGCGACGCTCGAGGCCGGCCTTGGTGGTCCAGATGCGGCCATCGTTCCAGAACCAACCCTCGGCTTCCTTCTCGGCGGCGGTGGCGAGCTTGAACGTGAGCTCGGAGACCACGTTCTCGAGGCGCTCGTCCACGCCGCGTCGCGCCAACGAACGCGCCGAGCGCAGCGCCGTGTTGTCGGCTTGGTCGAGGAGGCGCTTCAACAGCGGCTCTTCGCCCTTCGACAACAGCTCGACGAGGCGCTCGTTGGTGCGCTCGAGCGCTTCCTCGAGCTTCTTCGCGCCGGCGGCCTTGGCCTGGGCGTGACGCACGCGCAAGTTGACGGCGAGCGTAAGCATGGCCTGCGCGCGCGCCGACGCGGCCGGCCAAGTGCCCTTGAGCTTGCCGCTCTCGGCCATGCGGGCCAAGGCGACGAGGACATCGGGCGCGCGCAGCGGACGCGAGAGCAGTTCGCAGTACAGCGCGGCCAACTCGGTCTTGCGGCCGGCGGAGGCGAGCGCATCGATCAGCGGACGCACGGTGTGCTGGGGGGCGTGCGCGATGTGCTTGAGGCCCTCGTCGGCCCAGGTCTCGGGCAGCACTTCCTGCAGCAACGCCACGCAGCGCTCCTGGTCGCGCATCTGCACGAGCAGGTTGAAGAGCTTCCACAGCGCGGGCGGCGTGGCCGCGTCGGCGGGGGCGGGCTCGGCGGCGGCGAGGCGCAGGCGCTCGACGAGCAGTTGCGGCGTGCTGCCACGCTCGTCGCGCAGGAGCATCAACGCCGGCAGCTTGACCGAGTCCTTCTCGTTGCTGGCCGCGATCTTCTTCTCGAGCACCTCGAGCATCATGGCGTGCATGTCGGGCGTGGGCTTGCTGGCGAGCAGCGTCTTCAAGCGCGCCATCAAGTCCTGCAGCGAGCCGAGATGCTCGAGCGTGCGGCGCATGTCGGCGACCGGGTCGGTGGCGGCGCGCAGCAACATGATGTCGCCCTTGGCGGCGGTGCCGGTGACCCGGAACCACTCGCTGTGCTCGGCCGCTTGGCGCGCGCGCTTCCACCAGGAACTCCAGGCGCTGCCGTCGATGCCGATCTGCAGCATGGCGTTCTTGATGCCTGTGTTGGATGCACGACCACCGTGGCGCGACAAGATCGCGCGCAGGACCGACAGCGGGTCGTCCTTCATGCGCTTCCTCAAGCCGTCGGCGTCGCGGTAGTTCTGCGCGCGCAGGTCCTCCTCGGACAAAGGCTCGAAGATGTCGACCGCGGCGGAAAGCGGGAAGCGGTCCTTCTTGCCGGATCCAAAGCGCACATCGACCTCGAGCGTCTCGGGATGCAACTTGACGACTTCGCCGACGCCCCAGCCGCCCGGGTGGTGGACGAGCTTGCCCTCCTCGAAGGCCAGCAGGCGCTCGAAGGAGATCCACACGCCGCGCGCATCGGAGTTGCCTTCCTTGATGCCGGCGATCGCGGCGTAGGCCGGATACCACGCGTTGGAGCCCCAAGCCTTCTCGATGTGCTCGAACATCATCGGAGCCAGCTCGCCGCCACCCGAGCCGCTGGAGACGACGCAGCCAAGCAGGCGCGCGGCGTCGGCGTGGCGTCCGGTCAAGGACAGCGCCTCGACGTGCGTGCGCACCATCTGCATGCAGCGCGCCAAGCGCTTCTTCTCCTGCACGATGCGCAGCGCGGCGACGACTTCCTCGACGGGGCCGCCAGAGGAGATGAGCTTGGTCCAGGCGTCGTCGAATTCCTGCCATTGGTCCTGGGCGACGAGGAGTTGAAGGCTCATGTTGCGGGTCCTTTGCGAAGCTTTCGGTCGGGCTGCGTCGGTGGTGGCGGGCGGCGAGGAGGTGTTGGTTGTCACAAAACCGCCCCCGCCCGACGGACGCGCCCTCCTGGACCTTGGGGTCCAGCAGGGCGCGTGGAGCGAGGGGTCTCGCTGGCGAAGAGTATGGCGAGCGGTGGCGCGGCGTTCAACTCCCGCTCCGCGGGAGCGGGGGCGCTTCAGTCCACGGCCAGGATGGCCCCCTTCAGATAGCGCGAGCGGGCGAAGTCCGGACGTTGGGGGTGGTCCGGACCGGCTCCCAGGATCTCGAGCAGGCGCACCTCGCGCTCGGCACGGCGCGCCGAGCGGAACACGATGCCCAACCAACTGGGCAGGTCGAGCGCGCCCGAGCACGAGAAGGTCGCCACGATGCCGCCCGGGCGCACGGCGGCGATGGCGAGCGAGTTCCAGTCGCTGTACTTCTTCAAGCCCTCCTCGTCGCGCGCGCGCGAACGGATCAGCTTGTGCGGATCGACCACGACCACGCCGGGACGGTCCTTCTCGCGAGCGACGCCACGCAGGGCGTCGAAGCCGTCGGCGTGGATGTACTCCACGTTGGCGAGGTTGTTGCGGCGCGCCGCGTCGCGCGCGCGTTCGAGCACGACCTCGTCGAGATCGACTCCGCGCACGCGCCACGCGCCCGAGTACGCGGCTTGCAACGCGAAGCCGCCCATGTTGCAGCACACATCGAGCACATCGGCACCCTTGCACAACTGCGCCACCTTGAGGCGGTTGTCGCGCTGGTCGCAGAACCAACCGGTCTTGTGGCCGGCGCCGGGCGCGACGAGGAACTTCAACCCGTTCTCCTCGATCTCGACCTCGCCCACGTCGCGCGGCGACTCTTCGGGATCGAAGCCCTCGGCGTCGGCGGCTCCCTTGGGCACGCGATGCACGACCTTGGCGCCGGGATGCAGCTCCAGCAACACTTCTTCGACCAACGCGCGCCGCTGCCAGAACGCCAGCGCGTGGTGCTCGACCACCAGCGCATCGGCCAGCTTGTCGACGATCAACCCCGGCAAGTCGTCGCCCTCGGCATGGCATAGGCGCCAAGCACTGGTCGTGTCCGGCAGGCGCAAGGTCTTCCGTCGCAAGCGGTCGGCGGCGGCGAGCTTGCGCAGCAGGAACTCGCGCTCCTGGCGCACATCGCTCTTCTTGCCGCGCGACAAGAGCCGCACGCGCACATCGGAGCGGCTGTTCCAAAAGCCGGTGCCCACATGCTGGCCGCGCTCGTCCTCGACATCGACCAAGTCGCCGTCCCGCGGTTTCCAATCCACGGGGGCCACCGATCTACCGAAGATCCACGGACCGCCGGTGGACTCGCCCAGCAACCGAACTCTTGCGCGTTCCTCCATCCCCGCGAGCATAGCGCAGTGCACGCCGGATCCCGCTTTCATTACAGTAGCCGCGATGCTGGCGCTCATCCTGGAAGTGGTGGCCCTCAAGGGGGCCGTGGTCCACACGCTCGTCGACGATTCGCCCGCCGCGCCCGCGGTGGTGCTGGTCGAGAACGACACCATCGTGGCGGTCGGTCCCGACCTGGCCATCCCCGCAGGCGCGCGCGTCGTCGACTTGACCGGACTGCACCTGGCGCCCGGGCTCGTCGACGGCTTCGTCAACCACGACGCCGACCACGATCCGCTGTACGTGTCGTCGGGCATCACGCTCGTGCGCGATGTGGGCAACGACATCGCGCGCATCGGACTCGAGCGCGAACTCGCGGCGCGCGACCGCGTGCCCGGACCGTGGATCACTGGTTGCGGTGCGGTGCTCGATGGAGTCCCGCCGCTTTCCAACAGCGCCGTCGTCTGCGCCGATGTCGCCGCCCTCGAGGACAAGCTGCCGCGGCTCCACGAGCTGGGCTTCGAGGAATACGTGGTCTCGCCGGGGCTGTCCTTGCCGGTTTGGAAGCGCGCCATCGCGTTGGCGCATGCGCAGGAGCGCAAGGTGTGGGGACCGCTCCTGGCGCGTTCGACCTTGCTCGAGGCCTTGGAAGCCGGTCAAGACGGATTCCACCACCTCGATGTGCTGCTCGAGGCGCGCAGCGGCTGGGACAGGGCCGTGGAGAACGAGCTCGTGGCCAACGCGCGCCGGCTGGGCGAGGCGCGGCGCGCCATCGTCCCGACCTTGGCGCTGTGGGCTCGACGGTTGTTGCCGCCCAAGGAGGGCACGCCCGAGCTGAAGTACGTCACGCCGTACTACGTGCAGATCTGGCAGGCCGACTTCGAGGGGCGACGCGCCTTCTTCGAGGCCCAACCCGCGCGCCTCAAGGAGGGCGTGGGCGTGGTCGACATGCAAGGCCGCCTCGCCGCCGCGCTGCACGAAGCCGGCGCCACCATCGTGCCGGGCAGCGCCGCGCCGAGCCCGTGGATGCTGCCGGGAGTCGCCCTGCACGACGAACTGTCCATGCTGAAGCGCGCCGGCCTGCCGTCGGCGCGCATCCTGCGCCTCGCCACGCGCGAAGCCGCCTCCGCGCTCGGCCAGACGCGCCGCGGGGTGGTGGCGCCCGGGCGCATCGCCGACCTCGTGGTGGTCGAAGGCGATCCCGAGGCCGACATCGCCGCGCTGCGCTCGCCCAAGTACGTGGTGCTGCGCGGACGCGTGCTGCCCCGCTTGGAGCTCGACGGGCTCGTGGAGCGACTGGGGGCGCGCATGCAGGCGATGCGCGAGGAGTTCACCCAACCCATCGAAGTCGGCCAAGTCGATTGGCCAGGCGGCGAAGCCGTCATGCATGGCCGTGTCGAGACGCGCGCCGTGGGCGAACGCGTCAGTGGCGAGCGCTGGGTCGTGACGCGCAGGTTCGACGGTTCGCTGACCTACGCGGGACGGATCGCCCTGCCCGGCTCCGCGACCGTCGCCGCTGGCGAGACCTCGGTCGTGCAGACGATCAAGAATGGCGAAGTGGTCTCGTTCAGCGTCAAGCTCGCGAGCAACGGTCGCGAGATGCTCGTCAAGGGCGAGAACGTCGGCGGACGGACCAACGTCGAGCGCCGCCTCGACGGCGCGTTGCTGGACACCACCAGCCTCGAGGACCGCATCGCGCTGGTCGACTGCGGCAGCGCGACCGGCTTGTTGGCGATGGGCTTCCACCGCAATCCGGGCGCGTTCAAGGTGCTGTGGTTCGAGGGCTGGGATCCCGCCATCGGACGCTGGGAGATGCGACTCGACAAGGATGCCAGCACGCACCTCGTGCGCACGCACGACGGCGAGATGCTCGTCGCCTACGCCGCCGACGGTTCGGTGGTCGAGGTCGTGCGCCAACGCGTGGCAGGACGCCTGCAGACGAAGGCGCTGGAGACCAAGGTCGACGACGGACGAGGCTTGCCCATGAGCCCGCAGAAGAAGGCCATGGCCCAAAAGCCAGCCGAAGCCGCTGCGCCCGCCAGCGGCGACGCGCCACAGAAGGACGCGCCACAGAAGGACGCTGGCAAGGCTCCGAGGCAAGGCGGCTGAACGCCGCGCGCGCAGCTGCGGCCATCCCATGCACGCACCACACGACCACGCCCCGCACGGGCCCTCCTCGTGCGAGCCCTCCCCACGCGCAGAAGCCGCGAACGGCCACGCGCAGGACGAGCCGTCGCGCACCGCCGCGCAGCCGGCCTGGGTATCCGCGCGCAACGCCTCCACCAAGAGCGCCGCGCCGGGCGAGTTCCGCGCCTTGGCCATCGGGTCCCTGCGCGTGTGGCCGCCGGTGGTGCTGGCGCCGATGGCGGGCGTGACGAACTATCCGTTCCGCAAGCTGTGTCGCCGCTTCGGCGCGGGCTTGTACGTGTCGGAGATGATCTCGGCCAAGGGCTACCTGCGCGGCAACCGCTTGACGCGGCTCTTGGCCGACTCGCGCCCCGACGAGACTCCGCGCAGCGTGCAGATGTACGCGGCCGACCCGACGGAGGCCGGCGAGATGGCGCGCAGCCTCGCCGACTCGGGCGTCGACCATCTGGACATGAACTTCGGTTGCCCGGTGCCGAAGGTGACGCGCTCGGGCGGTGGCAGCGCCATCCCCCTGAAGCCGAGGCTCTTGGCGAACATCGTGCGCGCGGCTGTCAAAGGGGCTGGACAGGTGCCCTTGACCATCAAGGTCAGGAAGGGCGTCTCCGACGAGCTGCCGACCTTCTTGGACGCGGGTCGCATCGCCGAGGAGGAAGGCTGCGCGGCGATCGGCTTGCACGCGCGCACGGCGCAGCAGCTCTACTCGGGCACGGCCGACTGGGACGCCATCGGCGCGCTCAAGTCGCGCGTGCGCTCGGTCCCGGTGCTCGGCAACGGCGACATCTGGGAAGCCACCGATGCGTTGCGCATGCTGCGCGCCACCGGCTGCGACGGCGTCATCGTCGGCCGTGGCTGCCTGGGCCGCCCGTGGCTGTTCCTCGAGCTCGCCGCCGTGCTCGAGGGGCGGCCCACGCCGCGGCCGCCGAACCTGCGCGAGGTGTGCGCCATCCTCGACGAGCACGCGCGGCTCTTGATCGAGTTCTTCGGGCTCGAGATGGGCATGCGGCAGATGCGCAAGTGGTGCGCCTGGTACACGAAGGGCTTCCGCGGTTCGAGCGCCGTGCGCGAGGCGTTGGTGCGCGTCGAGACCCTCGAACAACTGCACGCGGCGCTCGCGCGCCTCGACATGGACGAAGAGTTCCCGATGAACGCGCTGCGCGCGATCCGCGGCAAGGCTGGCGCGCAAAAGCAGGTCGCGCTGCCGCACGGTTGGCTCGCATCGCGCGACGACGACGCGCCGCCGTGCGCTCTCGAGGGCGAAGGCGACGCGGGCTTCGAGGACGAGATCTCGGGCGGCTGAGCGCGCACTCCGCGCTCGATCCCACGAGCGGCGCCACGAGAGCGCCCACGACTCCGCGGCGCGCCGTCGCGACTCAGGCCGAGACCACCAGCCACCAAGCGCCCACGACGAGGCTGGCGAAGGACGCGAGCCGCTCGACACCTTGGCCGCCAAGGCGCTCTCCCGCACGGCCGATGGCGTGCGCCGAGAGGCACACGGCCACCAACGCACCGAGCGCGTATCCGCCGAGGTAGCCCGCCGGGGCCAGCACGCCCGGCAAGGCGAGCGAGGGCAGCACCGCCCACAAGTGCGAAAGCCCAGCGGCGCCGTGCACGAAGCCCAAGCCGAGCGCCCCGCGCGGCGCCGAGTGCGCGTGCAGGCGCCGGCGCAAAGCTCCCGCGAGGCCGAGGGCGCCCACCAGGCACAAGATCACGCCCACGATGCGCTCGCTCCAACTCGAGATAGCCTCTTCCAAGCCGGGCACCTGGTCGCGCAGGGCCAAGGCGACGGTCGCGGCGCTGGCGGCGCCCAAGGCGTGCCCCAAACCCCAAGTCGCGCCGGCGCGCCAAGCTTGGGTGCGCGCGCGCGCGGCCAGCGGTGCGACACCAGCGAGGTGGTCGGGGCCGGTGACGGCGTGGAGGATGCCGGCCCACAGACCCAGAGCGGTGGCGAGGAAGGGGGCTGAGTCCATGGCTGGCGGGTCACGAGATTGTGCGTGCGCTCGGCGAGGTTGCAACACCAACCCGACCACGAAACGCAAGCAGCTCGCCGCCCATGGCTGCCGCAGGCGCCGCGTGCATCCACTCCGACTTGAGGCGTCCGCGCCCGACGCGGTGGCGGCGCCATGGTTCCTTGGCATCCAGGCTTGGAACGCCTGCAGTCCACGCGGCTTGGTGGGTGCGACGAGCGTGCGCTTGCTGGACCTCTGGTCATGCGGGATTGGATGGCAACATGGCGTGGCTGTCGGGCTCGCGCGCCGCGACGACACTGATTGGGCCAAGTTGCGCGCGGCGCTGAGCGCCAGCATCATTGGTGGCGTTGCGCCCTCCCGATCTCGTCGTCGTAGGCGCCGGCGCAGCCGGCTTGTGGTGCGCCGCCCGCGCCGCGGAACTGGGCCGTCGGGTGTTGTTGCTCGAAAAGACGACGCGCGTCGGGACCAAGGTGCTGGCTTCCGGCGGCACGCATTGCAACCTGACCACCACGCTCGGCCCGGCCGAGGCCGCGCGCCTCTTCGGACCGCGAGGGGAACGCTTCCTGAAGCACGCGTTGCGCGTCTTGCCGCCCAAGGCGGTGCGCGAGCGCTTCCACGCCTTGGGCGTGCCCACCGTCGAGGCGCCGTGGGAGAAGATCTTCCCGGCCTCGGGCCGGGCGCGCGACGTGCGCGACGCGCTGCACGCGTGGGCGCTAGCGGGTGGCGTGCGGATTCGCCACGAACAGGCAGTGCGGCGCTTGCGGCGCGACGGCTCCGGCTGGGCGCTGGACATCGAAGGCGGGGAGTCCATCCTCGCGCCAGAAGTGGTGTTGGCGCTCGGCGGGAAAAGCTACGCGAAGACGGGCACCACGGGCGACGCCTACCCCTGGCTCGCCGAGTTGGGACTGCGGATGGTGCGACCGGTGCCTGCGCTCGTGCCGCTCGTCTCGCGCGCGGGATGGGTGCAGGACTTGGCGGGGATCGCGCTCGAGGGCGCGGTCGTGCGCCTCGTCGCACCCGATGGCCGGGTCGCCGCGGAGCGTGCGCGCCCGGCGCTGTTCACCCACCTCGGCGTGTCGGGGCCGGGACCGATGGACTTGTCGGAGCCCTTCGCGCGCGCCGAGGACGAGCGGCGCGCCTGCGATGTGGCGCTGTGCCTGGATGTTTGCGCCGGCGAGACGCAAGAGGAGTTGCGCGAGCGCATGTTGACGGCGGCCGCGCGCACGGGCGCGCCGCTGCTCGCCAAGGCGCTCGAGTTGGAGGTGCCGCGTCGCGTGCTCGAGGCGGCCTTCGCCCAAGCAGGCGTGGCGGCCGACATGCGCGCCAACACGCTGGCGAAACCCGCGCGCCACGCGCTCGCGCAAGCGCTCAAGGCGCTGCGCATCCCGATCGACGGGACGCGCGGGTTCGACTGCGCGGAAGTGACGGCGGGCGGCCTCGATCTCGCCGAGGTCGATCCGGGCACCTGCCGCGTGCGCGGGCTGCCGGGGCTCCTCGTAGTGGGGGAACTGCTCGACCTGCAGGGGCCGATCGGCGGGCTCAATTTCCAGGCCGCCTTCGCCACCGCGGAGGTGGCCGCGGCCTCTGTCAAGCAAACTTGACGGGCGGCGGGGGAGGCGGCTACTTGCCCGCGTCGAGCCGCTCGTAGGCTCCGTACTCCTGCAGCACCCACAGCGCGACACCCCGCACCTCGGCCGCGTCGCGCCTCAGCGCCGCGAGCCGCACCTGGCCGCGTTCCCACGCCTGCGGGTCGGCGCGCACGCGCGCGGCGAGCGCCTCGAGCCAGGCCTTCTGCTCCTTGGCAGCGGGCAGCGCGGCGAGCAACTTGGCTGGATCGGACTCGTGCTCGTCCCACAAGCAGTGGAAGTTCGGCGCCAGATGCGCGTAGCCATCGGGCAGCGGTTCGTCGGCCTCCAGGTAGCTGCGCGCGAGGACGACGCGCAGCACGCGGTGCGCCTTGGCCTCCGCGAACCAGCCGCCGACCGTCTCGTACAGTCGCGCATGCTCGCGCTCGGGCACCGGCGCGGTCCAGGTGGTCCAGTCGCCCTTGATGGCGTGCACGATGCCCAGCACATCCACATCCGGCATCTCGATGTCCGCGCCGCTCTTCCAAGCGTCGTGCAAGCTCACGCCCTCGAAGGCGTTGCCTCCGCGATCGGTGTACAGATGCTCGAAGGCCGCCAGCGTCTTGCGTTGCGAACCGTCGTCCAACCCGGCTTCGACCAGCGCCTCGACCCAATCCTCGCGCGGCGCCCGACCTCGCAAGGCGTTCTCGAAGACGCGACGCGCCTCGTCGCGGAAACTCTGGCGCACGATGCGTCCGGCACCCCAGTCGTAGCTGGCGGCCGGACTCCAAGGGCGATCCGCGCCGAGCCGGAAGCGCTTCTTCAACGCTGCGTGGCGCGGATCGTCGACGCGCACCAACTTGCGCGGGATGGGCTGGGCCGGCGCGTGCACCTTGGGGTCGAACCACGCACGCTCGGCGGGCGCGGGAGCGTCCATCTCCGTCAGTGCGCTGCGCGCCACGCTGCGCGCGACGAGGTTGACACGGAAGCACTTCAGTCCGGCGATCGTGCTCGAGATCCAGTCGGCCACCTCCGAGCGTTCGGCCTCGGTGAGCGCCAAGAAGGCTCGCTTGGCGCGGGCGTCGACTTCCAAGGCGGCAGGGTCTTCGGTCGACTGGCGCGCGGCTGGGCGCGTGGACGGGCTCGAAGCCAGCACGCCTTCGCGCACCACGTCCTGCGTAGGGGCGCCCTCCAAGGCATGGCCGCGGCCGGCAGCCACGGTGGGACCGCACAGGCAAGCGAGCCCGAGCAGGATGCGTTCAGCCAAGCTTCGGGTGCGCATGCGAGGGAGGATAAGGCGCCCCGAGGTGGCGCGCGATCCTCGATCGGCATCCCGCCTGCTTGGGTACGCGCCCAAGCCGGGCGGCGCTCGTCCCCTGAAGACCGGTGGGCGACGACCAAAAAGAGCCAGTGCGACGAAGGTCTAGGCCCTCGCCGCACCGGCGGGCTCGTCCAGTTTCCTGGCCTAGGCCGAAGCTTCCCCGCGCGGGAGCATCTGCGTCGCGTCCTCCCGGGTTTCTCGCGTGTGCAGGCACCGCATTCCCGCATCACACCCGGGCCCTAGGGGCATTGGACGCAACCGGCACTCCCGGAAGCTTCTGGCCTTTCCGAACCAAAGAACCTTACCCCACAAACAGGCCTCGCGAGAAAAAAGCGAATTCCTACTTGTCGACGCCAAACGAGAACCCAGCCCGTGCCATAACTAATTGCCGGCAAAAGACCTAACTGAGCTCGCACTCAGCCATCCACGGTTCCGGCGCGCCCCGAAGGACCATTGCGACGGCGTCGACGACGACGCCGGACCTGCTTGCGTTCGGTCGCCACCGCATCGGGAGCGGCTTCCAAGGCTTGGCTGCGACGTTCGCGCCAGCCCTCGTAGATGTCCCAACCCTGTCCACGCGCCACCACGCGCAGCTTGAACAAGAGCAGCGCCTCTTCGAAGTCCTCGGAGCTGGCGAACAGCAGCGGACGGAAGCGCTTGGAGGGTGTTTGGTGGAACTTGCGCTGCATGACCAGCAAGCGGCGAGCGCGCGCGACATCCTTGCGCGGCAGGCGCGAGCGCATGGCCACCGGCTCCAGCACCTCTGCGGCGACCACGTGCAGGTCCCCGACCGGGCCGGGTGCGAGGCGCGTGTCCGGATCGCACTCGCGCTCGACGATGCGCAGGAACAGGAGCGCCACGAGCACGGCCGTGGCGGGTTCGACGCCTTGGTGCACCTCGTTGTCAAGCGCCTCGAGCAAGCGCCAGAAGGTCTCGCCACGCGCGGCAGCGTGCGGATCGTCCTTGTCGCCCAGGTACTCGTCCACGGCCGGAAGGATGACGCGCAAGGCGTCGCAGGCGCGCAGCATGCGGAACGCGCCTAGCGCCGAGCCGGACCGCAGCAGGCGCAGGATCTCCTCCAGCACGCGCGGCGGCGCCGAAAGCGCGAGACGCGGCGCATGTCTGCACATCGAAAGCCAGGTCGGGTCGTCGATGCGCAGGCCGAGGCGCGTGGCGAACTTGATGGCGCGCAGGATGCGCACCGGATCCTCGGCGAGGCGGATGTCGGGATCCCCGATCGTGCGCAGGACGCCACGCTGCAGGTCCTCGAGCCCACCGACCCAATCGATGATCTCGTGGCGTTTGGGATCGTAGAACAGCGCGTTGACGGTGAAGTCGCGCCGCAGCGCGTCCTCCTGCGCCGTGCCGTATTCGTTGTCCTCTGTGATCAGCAACGCATCCAAGTCGGCCGCCTTGGTCGTGCGCGCGCCAGCGGACTCGACGGGCGGCAGCTCCGACGCCACCTGACCTTCGAGCTCGGCCAACTCGGGCTCGAGCGACTCGAAGTCGAGCGGCTCGCCCTCGCGGTGCGCGGGCTCGCGACGAAAGGTGGCGGTCTCGATGACCTTGGCGCCGTAGCGGACGTGCACCAACTTGAATCGGCGGCCGATGATGCGGCAGTTGCCGAAGATGGACTTGACCTGGCGCGGGTGGGCGCCGGTGGCGACATCGAAGTCCTTGGGTCGACGGCCGATGAGCAGGTCGCGCACGCACCCACCGACGAGATAGGCCTCGTGGCCCCTGTCCTTCAGGCGCGCGACGACGCGCAGGGCGGCTGGCTCGAGGGCGGAGACATCGATCTGGTCGGCGGGGACGGTGCGCGGGCGCAGGTGCTGGGACGAGGAGTCGGAGCGCATCTTGGCTGGGCGCGTCGCTGTGTGGGGGGGGGGAGAGGGTCGGGGCGCGTCGCGATCGAGGTCGCGCTGGATCGCTCTATATCGATTCGTGTGGGCGCGCCGCGCGGCGCGTCACTCGGGCCGCCGAGCTTCGAAACCTCGCGGCGAGCGCCTGAACGAGGATCTTCAGCCGAATACTGTACCCAAGGCGCGGCGCGGTTGCAGCCTGGCAGGATGCGAACCTTGCCGCTCGTGGGCGAGGACCGTATCCTCTGCGCGCCGCGAAGCGGACCGCCTAGGCGGGCCGATGCACGCGGCGCCCGGGAAGGCCAGTAGCTCCTAACGGTTAGAGCGACTGATTCCAAATCAGTAGGTTCAAGGTTCGAATCCTTGCTGGCCTGCCATCCCGCTCGCGCCCTCGGCGCCAAGACCTAGGCGTCGTTTCGTCCGCGGCGCGACCGCGCTGGCAATGCGCTCCACGTGCGTCGAGCTCCTGCGCGGCCCAAACGATGCATGGACACAAGCCTATCCATGGGCGAGATTAGCTGGGCGCCATGAGTTCCAACGAAGAAGTGCCCGAGCAGCCGGAGCCGGCCGCGCAGCCCGAGCTGGCCGAGTCCGAGCTGCCGGCCGACCCGCAGGCGCCGTTGCCCGAGCGGTCTGAGCTGCGCGCCGCGTTGGGAGAGGCCTTCGCCCACGAGGCGGCGTCTGCGGAACTGCTCGAGCGCTTCGCCGACCACGCGCGGCATCTTTTGGAGACGAACCGCTCGGTCAACCTCACCGCCATCTGCCAGCCGGGCGAGGTGGCGGCGAAGCACTACCTCGATTGCTGGCATTTGACGCGCGCCGTGCCGCTCTTCGGCCGAAGGGTCTTCGACATGGGCACGGGCGCGGGCTTCCCCGGCATCGTGCTGGCCATGGCGGAACACGAGGCGCAGTTCGTCTTGTGCGACAGCACGAAGAAGAAGGTCGACTTCGTCGAGAGTTGCATCCAACGCTTCGAACTGCGCCACGCCAAGGCGGTATGGAGCCGCGCGGAGGACTGGTTGGCGAAGGAGCGCGTCGACATCGTGGTGGCGCGCGCGGTGAGTTCGGTGCGCGAGAACGTGCGCGTGCTGCGCAAGGTGCGCCACTCGTTCAAGGATCTGGTGCTGATGAAAGGGCCGAGCTGGTCGCGCGAATCGCGCGCCGCCGAACGCGAAGCCGAACGCCTCGGCTTCCGCTTGGAGGCGGTGCACGAGTACAAGCTGCCGGCGGAGCAAGGTGCTCGCGCCATCCTCGTCTACCGCGCCCCAGGCGGGCAGGGCTGAGCCTCGATGGCCGCGTGCTGCGTGCTAGGCGCGCTGGCGCTTGGTTGGTGGGGCTGGACGTGGATCGTGGTGGGCGCCATGGTGCTGATCCTGGTGGTGTTGGGGATCATGCTGTACCCGCGCGACGGTTCGTTCTGATCGTCGGCTTGTCCTGATCGTGGCGTCCTGACCGTCCCGGCCCGCCCGTCGGCGACGCGCCGCGCGCGATCAAGCCCGCGCGACGCCTGGCGCCCTGGCGCGCGCGTCGTCGACGAGGTGCAAGGTCTGCGTGGGGAACGCGAACGACAAGCCCTCCAGTTCGAAGCGCCGATGAACTTCGAACAGGATCTCCTGCTGGACGTCCATCATCACGCCGAACTCCTGCCCTTGCGTGTAGAAGGCGAACTCGAACAAGATCGCGCTGTCGCCGAAGCCCTTGAAGTGCGCGCGATCGAGCCGCGCGCGCGGATTCTCGGCGGCGATCGCCGCGAGGAGTTCGGGCACCACGCGCAGCTTCTCGTGCGGCGTGCCGTAGACGAGTCCCAGGGTGTGCAGGCAGCGCCGTTCGGTCAGGCGCTTGTAGTTGCGCAGGCGCGAGCTGGCGAGGTCGTTGTTGCCGATGATGATCTCCTCGCCGGTGATGGATCGGATGCGCGTGTTCTTGACCCCGATCTGTTCAACGTTGCCGCTGAATTCCGCCGTCTGGATCGCGTCGCCGACCACGAAGGGCTTGTCGAGCAGGATGGAGATGCTGGCGAACAAGTCGCCTAGGACATTCTGCAACGCGAGCGCCACGGCGATGCCGCCGATGCCCAGGCTCGCGATCAGCGAGTTGACGTTGAACCCGGCGGCTTCGAGGCACAGGAGCAGCACCAGCGCCCACAGCACGACTTGGCCGATGAAGCCCAGCACGTTCGAGCCCATTTTCACCGTCGGGTCGTCGATGCCACGCGAAGACAAGACCTTCCTCAACGCGTAGTCGAGCAGGCCGCGGCCCCAGAAGCCGACTTGGATCCAGAAGCCGATGTTGGCGAAGATGTCCAGGTAGCGCTGGATCTCGCTCTCTTGTTGCAACTCGCCATCGGGCGAGTACTCGGCGCCGGGCAAGCGCAGGAAGTGCGCGGCGATCCACACCGCGACGATGAACAGGAACATGCGCCGCGTGCGGCGCACGACGTCGACCAGCAGATCGTCGATGTCGGTCTCGGTCTTGGCGGCGAGCAACCCAAGTCTGTAGATGACGAGGCGCTTGGCGAGCCCGAACAGCAGAAACCCGCCGGCCAGGATCGACAGCGCCACGACCCACTCCTGCGTCGTGTTCCCAAGGACCACGCGCTCCATCAAGGGCGGCTGGGCGGCGGCGGAAGGTGTGGAGTTGGCGGCTTGGAGCAGGGCGAACATGGCGGGTGGGGGACGCCGGACGACGAGGGTCGCTCCGGCTGCAGGCGAGGGTAGCCGAGCGCCTGACGCATGCAACGCGGGAGCAGCCTCGAGTGCGTTGGGCTCCGGCATGAAAGAGGCCAGTCGGGCCTGCTGGGCCGAGGCGCCACAGAAGAGAGCACTCACAAGAGCAAGCTCACTGACAAGCGAGCCGCAGACCGGGCGAAAGTCGACCGAGGCGCCGACGAGAAGGGGGAGTGGTGCCCGGGGGGGGGGTCGAACCCCCAATCCCGTTTAAGAGAACCAGGACCTGAACCTGGCGCGTCTGCCAATTCCGCCACCCGGGCACGGGCTGTAGAAAGCGGCGCAGAAGATAGCCCCGTCTCGGTGGCTGGTCAAGCATCAGCCGATTCGACGCAAAGACCTCACTGAAGGCTGAGTGGGTCGGGCCTCAAACCGACCATGCATCAGCCTGCCGTCACATCGACCCCATCGACGAGCACCATCGGAGCCTTGGCGGCCCCGCCTAGCAGCGTGTGCACGCCACCAACACGCGCGATTTGGCGCAGGAGCTGCAAGGCGTTGCCGGAGATCATTGTCTCCTTGACGGAATGCGCAGCTTGGCCGCCCTCTACCCAGCGCGACGACTTCGCGACCCCGCTGAAGTCGCCGTTGGTCGGATCGACGGTGCCACTGAAGCGTTCGACCCACAGGCCTCGGCCTAGAGCTCGCACCATCGCGTCCTCGTCGCCTCCAGTGCCGGTGTCGACGACCAGCGCATGCGGGCCCAATCCCGGCACGCCGCGCGCTCCGCCGCGGGCGTGTCCGGTGCTCTGCGTGCCGCCCACGGCGGCGCTGTGCGCGTTGTGCAACCAACCTTGGAGCGTCCCGCCTCGCACCAGGTCGAAGGCCGCGGTCGGAACGCCTTCGCGATCGAAGGCCGCGGCCCCGGCGAGGTCGAGGTCGTGGGGCGCATCGCGCAAGGTGAACAGCGGAGAGGCGACCGCCTGTCCGAGCAACTTTGCCAACGGCGAACGGCCGCGTTGGACCGCCAGCGCGCTGGAGCCAGCGACGAGCGGCGCCACGAACAGATCGACGAAGGCGTCGGCCGAGAAGAGCACTGGGCCCTTGTAGCTCGTGGCCGCGCGGGCACCGAGGTTCGCGAGGCAGATGTCGACGACGCCTGCGGAGAGCGGCCGCGCCGCCGCGCGCGCCGCGGCGAGCTGGCGCCATGCACCGGAGTCGTAGTGGAAACCGCCGACTTCCTCGCCGTCGATCGCCATGCCCATCAAGGACAAGGACACGAGGCCGTCCGACTCGTGGGCCAGCACGCCGCGCGAGTTGGCCACTGCCTGCACGGCGCGCGACAAGTCGGCAGAAGCGCCGTCGAGCGAGAACTTGGCGCTGCGCTCGCGCGTGGCGCGCACGAGTTCCGCGCCGAGCTCGAGCAACACCTCGCCATCGGCCTCGGCCAGTTCTCGGCTGCACGCCACGCGCTCGCTCCACGGGCGGGCATCCGGCAGCACGTTGGCCTCGTGGGCGGGCGCGAAGGCCGCGGTGGCCAAGGCGTCGCGCACGCAGGACTCCAACGCCGCGTCGTTCGACTGGTTCGTGGAAGCGAACCCAGCGCGCTTGTCCTTGAACACGCGCAGTCCGACCACTGCACCTTCGTCGGACGATACGAGCTTGAGATCGCCCTTCTCGTATTTGACCGAAACACCATGACGCGCCGATGCGAAGGCCTCGGCTTCGTCGGCGCCCGCGGCGCGCGCCAACTCGACCAAGCGTTGGCAACGTGCGGCGAGCGAGTCTTGCAGGACGCGCGGCTCGAAGGCCGGGGTGGCCAGAGCTTGTTCCATGTTCAGGCCTCCTTGCCGCCGAGCACGACCTTGCAGCGCAGCCACGGACCACCGGCGTCCACTTTTGCGGGCTGGCCCTTGCCGCAATGTCCCGAACCTAGATCCCAGCGGAAGTCGCCCGTGACCGCATCGACCGTCTGCAGCACATCGAAGGCCGAGCCGGAGATATTCACGCCCTTCATGCGCTCGCCGAGCTTGCCACCGACGATGCGCCGCGCTTCGTGGGTGCCGAACATGAACTCTCCATTGGAGTCGGCCTGGCCGTTGCTCGCGCCTTCGAGCAACCAACCATCGTCAGTGCCGGCCACGAGTTCCTCGAGCGAACCCGCGCCGGGGCGGATGTAGGTGTTGCGCATGCGAATCAGCGGCTCGTTGTCGTACTCCCAGGCGCGCGCGTTGCCGGTCGGCTCGACGCCGAAGAGGGCCGCGCTTTCGCGATCGTGCAAGTAGCTCCTGAGCATGCCCTGCTCGATGATCGTCGTGCGCCGCGTGGGCACGCCCTCGTCGTCGACCTCGACCAAGCCGCCTGCGCCCGCGAGGACTTCGGAGTGCCCGGAGTCCTCGAGGGTGACGAGGTCGGAGGCCACGCGCGTGCCGATGCGACCGCGCGCGACGGATCCCGCCAGGACGAAGTCGGCCTCGACGGTGTGGCCGACCGCCTCGTGGACGAGCATGCCGACCAAAGCTGGCGACAGGATGACCGTCGCGCGACCACCTTGGGGACGTTCGGCCTCGAGCAACTCGACCGCCTTGCGCGCCGCGCGATCGGCCATCTGCGCCGCGCTGGCCCGTTGGAACAAGCACTGCCAACCACCTGTGACGCCACTCGTCTCGACGCCGCGTTGCATCTGGCCGTTCTTGGCGGCCACCGCGAACAAGCGCAGCTCCGGCCGCGCCACGCGCACCAAGGCGCGCGCGCCATCGCTGGTGACGATGGCCTTCTCCTCGTGGATCTCGCTGTAGCCGCAGGTGGCGCTCTGGATCGTCGCGCTGGAACCGCGCGCCGCCGCTTCGGAGTCGAGGCACAAGCGCAGCAAGGCCTCCATCGGCCGTTCGCGCAACTCGCGCGCGCCATCGGACTCCCATGTGCCGCGAGCCAACTTGGTCGGAGGGGGAGCGGGCACCTTCTCTCGGCGTTGGCGCGCACTGGCCTTGGCGGCCGCCGTGGCCGCCTCGATGGCGCGTCGAATGGCGTCTCTCTCCGGCCGATCGGTCGAGGCGAAGCCGTACGAGCCGTGCGCAAGCACCCGCACGCCGATCCCGGAGTAGGTGTTCGAAGCGGCGTTGTCGACGCGGCCCTTCTCGACGGCGACGCTGCGCGTGGACTTGTGGTGCCAACGCAGGAGCACATGCTCGGCCTGCGCGCCCTGCAGCGCGTCCTCGAGCAGGTGCAGACGGTCGTCGGAGGGAGTGGGGGATGCGGTGTGGGACATGGAGGCCTTGGAGGTCGCTGGTGGCGCCTACCTTGTCGAAGATCGGCGCCCGCGGTTCAAGGCTGGAGCACGGCTTCCACTTCCCGACCATCCCTCCGCACCAGGATCGGCCGTCCCGTCCGGTCCTCGCCTCGGCGGTCTGCTACCCTCTCCGGCATGGCGGACCCCGTCATCCGCATCTTGGCCGAGAACCGCAAGGCGCGCTTCGAGTTCCACATCCTCGAGTCGCAGGAGTGCGGGATCGTGCTGGCTGGCACCGAAGTCAAGTCGCTGCGCTGCGGCGGCGCCTCGCTCGACCAGAGCTACGGCTTCATCAAGAACGGCGAGCTGTTCCTGTTCGGCGCGAACATCGCCGAGTACGCGCAGGGCAACATCCACAACCACGAGACTCAGCGCACGCGCAAGCTGCTCGTGCACAAGAAGAGCCTCGTCGAGTGGGCGCGCAAGGTGAAGGAGAGCGGCGTGACCATCGTGCCGCTCGCGCTGTACTTCAAGGGTTCGCGCGTCAAGGTCGAAATGGGCCTCGCCAAGGGCAAGAAGCTCCACGACAAGCGCGACGGGATCAAGGAGCGCGAGGCCAAGCGCGACATCGACCGCGCCATGTCGCGACGACGCTGACCCGCACTTGGCATGGGCCGGGCGGGCATCCAATGTCGGGCGCGCACGCGTGTCGAGCGCAGCCAGCCGGCGAGCGTGGGGCGATTTCGGACGAATCCGCGTGGCCGCGTGCTAGGATCCGCGCTGCAGTACATGGGGGCGCAACGGTTTCGATCGTTGCGATCGTCGCAAGGCTGCGTGCCGGGGATCTCGAGTCACCCTGTCAATCCTCTCGGGACGGCATGACCTGCCGACAGTTACGCTCTCGCGGCCTGATTTAGTTCAGTCCGCCGTCTCGCCGGGGTGCGCCTGCCGCCCTGGCCTGACGCCACTCGCAGGCTGGTCCGGCAGCATCGCCTCGCTGCGGCTGGACGAGACACAACAGAGGCTGGTCCGCGAAGAGCCCGTCCATGGGCGCGACGCGGGCGAGACCTAAGTTCGTGGAACACGCACGTAGATGCCCTGCGCCACTTTCGTGGCGACACGCGGGTTCGACTCCCGCCGCCTCCACCATCCAAGGGACCCCGTCGAGGAACGCCAAGCGGCGAAACGCTCGACGGGGTCGACTGTTCCAGGCTGGGGTCCTTCCGTGGGAGAGCTTGGTTCATGTGGGAGAGCTTGGCGTCGCCGAGCTGGAGCCCGCCTGGCAAGCTCCATCGACCGGTGCATGCATGACGGGCACAGCCGTTGCGCCGTGGATTCGGCAGGTGGCCAAGGCTCGCTCGTCGCCCAACGACGGCACGCGCCGTCTCGCCTGCGCTCTGCGGCCCTGCTAACCTGCGCTCCGATGCGCACCGCGCTACTCCTCGTCTCCGCCGTCACGATCGGCATCGGAACTTCGGGCTGCCGCGTGGCGGGCCAGAACGACCACAACCTGTTGCAGATGCACACGCCCGAAGGCGGCCATCGGTACAGCGCGGCGCTGGTCGACGACTTCGAATACGTGCTGCGCAGTTCCTTCGCCAACGTGCTCGAATCGGGCGCCGGCGGACTCGAAGGCCAGGAGCCGGCGAAGATCGCCAATCCTCCGCTGGTCTGCCTCGAGAACCTGGCCGAGCTCTTGACGCTCGACGCGCGGGACGAAGAGGTGCTGGCGCTGCAGATCGAATGGGCCACGCGCCTGGCCGTCGAGGATCCGGCCTACATCGTGCGCGCCGCCGCCGTCGAAGCGCTTGGCCCCATGGGCAAGGCGCTGGACGCCGGACTGCCGCAAGCGGCCCTCGAGGGCGCGCAATCCAGCACGCCCGAGAGCGTGGCGCAGGCGCTCGCCGGATTAGTCTCGGCCACGCGCGCCACCGCCGACAAGGAGCTCGGAGCGCAAGCACGCCTCGACGCGGCGCTGGCCGGGCTCAAGCAGTTGGAACTGGACCTCGCCGGCGCGTGGCGCGCGGCGCGACTCGTGCGCACGCTGCGACGCGTGCACGACGATGCGGCGCTGCGCGGGGCGCAGCGCGAGTTGCACGTGCGCTTGTGGAAGCGCGCCTTGGGTGCGGCGATCCAGGACAGGGAAGAAGTCGTGCGCGCCGCCGCGCTCTCCACCTGCCTCGCGGGCGAGGCGCGGCTTGGCAACACGGTCGTGTGGGAGCTCTTCCGGCGCGAGGAGTCGCCGCTCGTGCGAGCCGCGGTGTGTCGCACGCTCGCCGAACGCGGCTTCCCGGCCGATGGCGAAGGCGTGACGCGCGACGATTGGCTTGGGCACCTCGTGCAACTCGCCCTCGCGGACCCCGAAGAGTCGGTGGCCCACGCGGCCATGCTGTGCTTGTCGCGCCACGCGGCAAGCGGCTTCCAAAGCCTGCGCGAAGAGGATTGGCACGCATGGTGGACGACGCGTCGCTGAACCAGGCTGCGTCGGCCCGACCGGGCGCAGGCCGCGCGCGACTCTTCGCGACGCTGCGCCTCGCCTTCGGGTTGGCGCTGCTCGCAATCGTGGGTTGGAGCGTGCCGTGGCGCGACCGGCTGCTGGTGCACGAGGGCGCCGCGGTCGCGAGCGTCCCCGGGGTGATCGTCGGTCCGTGGAACGAGGCGGAGGCCGGCTTCGTTCCGGCGCCGGAGCTGGACGCAGGCGACTTCCCGCCGCGTCTCGCCGCCGATTGGGCCGCGCGCCCTGCGGACGGGCTGCGGCTGGCGCGACGAGCAGAGGGCGTCGATGGCTACGAGTGGCGTCCTGGCATCCGGCGCGTGTGGGCCGATGCCGACGCCGACGCCTTCTTGTTGCCCTTCGCGCTGCTGTTCTTGGCCATCATCGTGGGCGTCGTGCGCTGGTGGCGCCTGCTCGCGGCCGTGGGGGTGAGCGCGCGCCTGTGGACCTGCGCGCGCCTGACCTTCCTCGGCGTGTTCTTCAACTTGGTCGTGCCTGGCTTGACCGGCGGCGACCTCGTCAAGGCTGTGCTCGTGGTGCGCGAGAACCCGACGCAACGCGCCAACGCCTTGGTCTCCGTGGTGGTCGATCGCGTGCTCGGCTTGTTCGTCATCATCGCCATGACGGCGGTGGCCGTGACCTTGTCGCCCGACACCTTCGGCGAGCTGCGCGGGTGGGTGCTGTGGATGTTCGCCGCCTTGTGCGTGGGTGCTTGGTGCTTCCTCGGTGCATGGCCGCGGCGGGTGTTGCGCATCGAGTCCCTGTTGGCGCGCCTGCCGCAGGCCGAGCGCTTGTCGAGCCTGGACCGCGCCGTGCGCGAGTACACGCGCCACAAGGGCACGCTGGCCGTGGCGGTCGTGCTGTCGGTCGCCAACCACGTGATCATCGCGCTGGCGCTGTGGCACTTGACGCACGCCTTCGGGGCGCTCGACCTCGGCTATTGGGACGTGCTCGGTGCCGGCGCCATCGCCAATGTCGTCTCCTCGGTGCCGTTGGCCCCGGGCGGTTGGGGTGTCGGCGAGGCGGTCTACGGCTTCGTCTACGCCAAACTGGGCGCACCGGCCACGATCGGCATCGCCGTCAGCGTCAGCTACCGCTTGTTGATGACATTGATGGGCTTGCTCGGCGGGCTGTTCCTATTGACGCGCTCGGCGCGCGCCGAGGCGCGCGAAGTCCGCGGCTCTTGAGGCTTGCGTGAGCCTGCGCGCTCCGATGGGCGCCCCCGAAGCGCCCCCGGAGCGCGCCGGGAGCACGCGTTCGAAGCTTCCCGTCGGAGAGCGCCGCGGCTAGCATCCTCCGGTCCCTCGCGCGGAAAGCCTGCAACCACATGAGCCTGCTCGTCATCGGCACCCTGGCCTACGACACCATCGAGACCGCGTACGCGCGGCGCGAGAACGTGCTCGGAGGTTCGGCCGTCTACTTCGCCCTGGCCGCCGCCAAGTACGCCAAGCCGGCGCTCGTCGGCGTGGTGGGCGAGGACTTCGAACAAGAGCACCTGCGGCTGCTGCATGCGCAAGGCATCGACACGCGCGGGCTTGAAGTGCAGAAGGGCCGCACCTTCCGCTGGAGCGGTCGCTACGAGGTCGACTGGAACACGCGCACGACGCTCGAGACGCAACTCAACGTGCTCGAGACCTTCGACCCGAAGGTGCCGGTCGAGTGGCGCTCGGCACGCCATGTGTTCCTCGCCAACGCCGCGCCCTTGGTGCAGTTGAAGGCGCTTGAGCAGATCGAACGGCCGCAGTTCGTCATGGCCGACACGATGAACCTGTGGATCGAGTGCGCGCGCGACGACCTGCGTCGCTTGCTGCGCAAGGTCGATGCGGTGGTGCTCAACGACGAAGAGGCGCGCCTCTTGACCGGCGAGCGCAACCTGATCCGCGCCGCCGGAGCGGTGCTTGGCATGGGCCCCAAGTACGTGCTGTTGAAGAAGGGCGAACACGGCGCGTTCCTGATGGGCGCGGATGTGCACTTCTCCCTGCCCGCCTACCCGGTCGAGCAAGTCATCGATCCCACCGGCGCGGGCGATACCTTCGCGGGCGGTTTCATGGGCTTCGTCGCCAAGAGCGACCGCTGCGATCCGCCGACCCTGCGGCGGGCCATGTTGTGGGGCACGGTGACGGCGAGCTTCTGCGTGCAAGGCTTCGGGCCGGACGCCCTGGTGGCTCGCACGCATGACGAGCTGGCTTCGCGCTACGACGACCTGCTCCAGATCGTCTCGCCCTGAAGGCCGGCGCGCCGTGGACGCCGGCGAGCAGTCCGACGAGACCTTCGGCGCTCCCTCCGGCGACTGGGCGGGAGGCCCGGCGGATGGAGCCATGGAAGGCGCGCGGCCGCGCGCAGGCGGCAACTGGTTCGTTGGAGCGTGGCCGTCGCCGCAAGTCGCCCACGAGATCGCGGCTTGGAGCCAGCCGACGTTCGAGCCGGGAGGTTGGCGCTGCAGCTTGGCCGGCGACCTGCATGCCACGCTGGCCTTCCTTGGACAGCTGGAGGTCGAGCGCGCGGGCGACTTGGCGCGGGTCTTGGAACTGGAGCTGCGCGGCGTGCGCAAGACGCGGCTCGAGTGCGGGGAATTGCGTGGCTTCCCCGCGCAGGAAGAGTTCAAGCGCGTCGCCTACCTCTCCATCGTCGACGACTGCGCGGGAGCATGGTGGCACGAGGCGGTCGAGCGCATCGGTCGGGCTTGTGCACGCGCGGGGCTGCCGCAGCCCGAACCGGGGATCCCGCACCTGACCTTGGCGCGCGCGGGGTCGGCTGGATCGGCCCTGCCGCACACGAGCGCGCCCGGTTGGGAATTCCGGGTCGATGCACTGCATTTGGCCTGCCGGTCCGAGGGAACTCGCCATGGGCGCTACATGTCCTTTGCGCGCATCTCTTGTGGTTGACTGCCACGCCGGCGCGGGGACGGGCGTCTAGTCGGTTGGAGGGGGACTTCTTTCGGAGTGACGGACCGCTAGACTCGGCGGCTTCCTCCGGCCAAGGAACGCATCCCGTACCCGCACCACTGACCGCATCCGCGCCGCGCGCGGCGCACCTGGAGTCGAAGCACCATGACCGTCAAAGGACCGACCAAGCCCGATGCCCACAAGCCCGATGCCCACAAGCCCGAGGGCATGAAGGCCGAAAGCACGAGGACCGAATCCACCAAGCCCGACCCGCGCCTCGCCGAACGGACGCGCGCGCTCGATGGAGCGCTCGGCGAGATCGAGAAGGCCTTCGGCAAGGGCACGATCATGCGCCTCGGCGACGGGGCCCTGATCAAGGAGATCTCCTGCGTCCCCACGGGCTCCATCGGCCTCGACATGTGCTTGGGCGGCAGGGGCTTGCCCAAGGGGCGCATC
>SXGR01327251.1_pt1 | contig 25500 bp, 30 predicted proteins | sample 3174711 | NCBI WGS metagenome assembly SXGR01 (sample SAMN11356860, study PRJNA531348) | freshwater metagenome | isolation source: freshwater sample F1-60 | place: China: Fuxian Lake, Yuxi | collected 2017-12-25
ACTGCATGCCTTCGGTGAATTCAAGCTCCATTGAGGTCGTGCTCGACTCCTCAACCGAAATCACGCCGTCCTTGCCAACCTTGTCGAACGCATCAGCGATCAACTCGCCGATTTCGCGATCCTGCGAGGAGATGGTCGCAACATTGGCAATTTCGTCCTTGCCAGCAACCGGGCGCGAGATCGAGATCAATTTGTCAGTCATCGCAATCACGGCCTTGTCGATGCCGCGCTTGATATCCAAGGGGGACGCGCCAGCGGCCACCATCTTCAGGCCATCGCGAACCATGGCTTGGGCCAGTACGGTGGCTGTGGTGGTACCGTCGCCAGCAACGTCGTTGGTCTTGGTTGCGACTTCCTTGGCTAACTGCGCGCCTAGGTTCTCATACGGATCCTCGAGTTCGATCTCACGTGCGATGGTCACACCGTCATTTGTGATCGTCGGCGCGCCCCACTTCTTGTCGATCACGACGTTGCGGCCGCGTGGGCCGAGTGTTACGCGCACCGCATCGGCAAGGGCATTGACACCGCGCTCGAGACTGCGGCGGGCGTCCTCGTCGAATTCCAGGATCTTGGCCATGGGCTTCCTTCGTTGCTGGTTTGGGCTAGCGAGGGCTTACAGGTCAGGTTTCAGGTAAGTCGTGGTACCGGAAGTGTTCCCGCCTGACCTAAGCGCCCCGGCACCCGGTACTACCGGTTACCGGGGCGGCTTACGTCAAAGACGATGCTTTCGCAGGACTACTTCTCGACGATTGCCAGCACGTCGCGGGCTGAGAGAATCAAGTACTCCTCATTGTTGTACTTGAGCTCGGTGCCGCCGTACTTGCTGTAAATGACGATATCGCCGGCCTTGATGTCGAGCGGAATCCGCTTTTCACCGTCCTCGTCGAAGCGACCCGGGCCAACCGCAATTACTTTGCCCTCTTGGGGCTTTTCCTTGGCGGTATCTGGGATGACGAGGCCGGAAGCAGTGGTCTGCTCGGCTTCTAGGGTTTGGACCAAGATTCGATCCTCGAGCGGCTTGATGGAGACCGACACTGTGGCGTCCCTCCGAAGGAGTTGGGTGGCTCCCTTGCGGGAGTGGCTGATAGTTGGCAGTCCCCGGTGGGGAGTGCCAGAGCAAACATTACGGGTCCGTTAGCACTCTGTCAACTTGAGTGCCAGCGGGCCCAGACCGCCGACTCTGGCCCAGCCGGCTAGCCCCCGCTCATGGGCTCGCTCCCACCGATGCACCGGGGCGGTTATCCGGTCACCTCGGCCCGGATCGCCGAGATTGCTGCGGCGTCAGTGCCGCAACAGCCACCAACCCAAGTGGCGCCCAGGCCTACCCAGGCCGCTGCGGCCGCTGCTACCGAAGCGGCAGGCACCTGCTGCCAGGATTCCTGCTGCGCCGACCACACCCCGCCGGCGTTGGGGTAGGCAATCACCGCTTTAGCCGTGGTCGCCAAGATCCGCCCGAGTAACTGCGGCAGGAACTGCGGTGCGGTGCAGTTGATGCCCACGAGCTGCACGCTGGCGATCCCATCGGCGATCTCGATGGCGGCTGCAATCGGCTGGCCGGCACAGGTGTGAGCACCATCTGCTGCGGTGAACGTCATCCAGGCCGGCAGGAGCGGGAAGTCTTCGAGGATTTCAGCGATCACCTCTATCTCGCGCACATCGGGGATGGTCTCGATCGCGAGCAGATCCGGTGACCCGCTCGCAAGGATTTCAATGCGCGGTCGATGGAAATCCCGAAGTTGCACAGCGCTGAGCCCATAGTTGCCCCGATACTCGGCGCCATCGTGACTAATCGCCCCGTATGGGCCCACGCTCGCGGCCACGATGGTCGACGGTGCACCAGCAGCTCGCGCTACCTCAATACTCCTTAGCAGGCACCGATCCGCAGCTGCCGCGGTCAATCCGGCCTCGACGAACCCTTGCCGCGAAACTTGATAGCTCGCGGTGATTAAAACATCGGCGCCGGCCTCAACAAATGCCCGATGCGCACGTTCAATCGCGTCCGGTTGCTCAAGCAGCGCCCGGCCGGTCCACAGGGAGCCCGAAATGTCATAGCCCATCAACTCAAGTTGCGTTGATAGGCCACCATCGACAATCGTGATCCCCGGGCGGTCAGTTAAGAACATTAAGCACTACCGTTTCGATTGGCAGTACCGACGTCGTTGCGAACGACAGGTCCGATGCGGTCGCACCACGCACCAGCAACCGCGACCCAAGCGCCGCGATCATGGCGCCATTGTCGGTGCATAATACCGGGCGCGGGATCCGAACCGACACCCCAATGCGGGCCGCACGCTCCAGTGCCAGCGCCCGCAGCCGACTATTTGCGGCTACCCCACCGCCAATGACTAGATGCTCAATTCCGGTGTCTTGGCACGCAGCCAAGGCTTTTTGAGTGAGAACATCCACCACGGCTTCTTGGAAGCTGGCCGCCACATCAGGTACCGACACCCCGGTACCGGCCTGCTCCTGCTGCTTGACCCATCGAGCAACCGCCGTCTTAAGCCCCGAAAACGAGAAGTTCAACCTGTTCGCCGCGCCGTCCTGGGCTGCCGTCAAACCGCGCGGAAACGCAATTGCCCGTTCGTCCCCACTTCGCGCCACTTCATCTATCCACGGCCCACCCGGGAAAGGCAACCCGAGTAGGCGTGCAACTTTGTCAAAAGCCTCACCGGCAGCATCGTCCAAGGTGGCCCCTAGGGACTGGAAGTCACTCCCCGCCATTTGGACTAAGGACGAATGTCCACCCGATACCAGCAGCCCGATTACCGAATCGGGCAGTGGACCGTGCTCGAGTTCATCAACGACAAGATGGCCGGCCAGATGATTTACCGCGAAGACCGGAATGCCGAGGGCAAGTGCCAGGGCTTTAGCGCTTGCGGTTCCAACAAGGAGTGCGCCAACCAGGCCCGGGCCACCGGTCACCGCTATGGCGTCCATGTCACTTAGTTTGACCTTCGCGACCGCGCAGGCCCGCTCGATGGTCGGCACCATGGCTTCAAGGTGCGCTCGACTGGCAATCTCCGGTACCACTCCCCCGAACCGCGCATGTTCATCAATACTCGAGGCCACCTCATCAGCCAATAAGGTGGCGCCACGCACGATCCCGACGCCGGTTTCATCGCACGAGGTCTCGATCCCCAGAACCAGTGGCTCGCTGATCATCACTTGCCGCCGCCCGAAGTGGTTGCTCGCGCAAGTGGTCGTAGTCGCATGATTAGAGCGTCAACATCAGGGGCGTAGTAATTGGGGCGCGAACTAATTCGCTCAAACCCAAATTGTTGATACATAGCGATCGCCGCAACATTGTCAGAGCGAACTTCAAGGATCAACTGCGCAGCCTGCGCCTGCGTCGCATGCTCGATCAAGGTCGTAAGCAGTAACGCGCCGACGCCTTGGCCCTGATGATCCGTGGCAACCCCGATTGTCTGAACATCGGCTTCGGGGCTGAGCACGAAACTGCCCGCATAGCCAACGATGTCACCGTCGATTTCGGCAATGAAGTACTGCCGGGTTGGCTCTGCCAACTCAGACCAAAATTGCTCAATACCCCATGGGTCGGTGGCAAATACTGATATCTCAATCGCGTGCACCGCCGGGATATCCCACCAACGCATAGGCCGCACCTCAATTGCTGTCATGCCTTAGCACCTGCAACAGCATCCGGCCTGCGCACATAGAGCGGGTACGGCGGCAACAACTGCTTGTGCCCAAGCTGCTTAGCGGTTGCGCCGTCATCGGTCCCATGGATGGCTAAGCGGGTGATGCGTTCAGCGAGCGGCACCTCGGCAAGGAGCAGTGGCATTGCGAGTTGGGCCAAGGCCGTGGCATCTGGATACTGCGGGTCGGCGCCCACCCCTACCCACGGCAAGGTGAGCAGCTGCGGGTCTAGCTCACCGGGGCGGTTAACAAACGGGCCGGCCAGTCGGTGGTCGCCATAGCGGGCCCAATAAACCTCGTTTCGACGCGCATCAATCGCTGCGATGAACTCCCCGGTGACTCCCGCGGCGCGCGCGGCATAGGCAACGGCATCGAGTGAGCAGATACCAACCACCGGGACCTGCCAGGCAAGTGCGAGGCTCTGCGCGGTGGCAACTCCCACTCGAAGCCCGGTGTAAGGGCCAGGCCCAACCCCGCACACGACAGCGTCAACGGCGCACCCGGCCACCACCGAGGCAATCATCGGGGCGAGGAGTTCGGCGTGGTGGCGCGCATCAACATGACGCGCGAATTTCAAGATGACATCACCATCGACCAATGCCACCGAAGTGGCCGCCGACGCAGTATCCAAGGCCAATAGGATCATGGCCCGACAATCAATTCGAGGTCACTTGCCGTCCAGCGGTCACCCACCGCGCTGATGTCGACCCTGCGGGTCTCATCGCCGCCCTCATCTGCTCGACCTATCTGCACGGTCAGATAATCGCTGCTCAACTCCTCAGCCTTGCCTTCACCCCACTCGACAACCGTCACACTTTCGGCGAAATCAGCGTCCAAGCCAAGGTCATCAAATTCGAGAACTGAGCCAAGGCGGTAAGCGTCCACGTGCACCAGCTGCGGAAACCCACTACCTGTAACGTGAACCCGAGCAATAACAAATGTCGGGCTGGTTATCTGTTCGATCACGCCCAAGGCCCGGCCGAGCCCCTGAACCAGTGTCGTTTTGCCCGAGCCAAGATCACCGGCTGTGACAATAAGATCCCCGGGTCGACACCGGTGCCCAATCCGCGCACCCAGAGCCTGCATCGATGCCGCGGTCTGGACTTCAAGCCGTGTCATGCAACGCCGCTGCCGGACGCGCCATCAATGTCGCGCTTCACGCGCACTAGCAACTTTTGAAGCAAGGCATCAACTTGCTCGTGGTGCTCAATATTTACCATATGCCCGCCATCCTTAATAACGGCGAACTCCGCTCCTGGGATGCGACCGACGATCTCCTCGCTATGGGATCTTGGAGTCAGTCGATCCGAGTCACCGACGATCACAAGCACCTCTGCATGCTGGAGTATTGGCAGGGCATCGCGCTTGTCATGATCTTGGAGTGCGGGCAGGAATTCGGCAAGTACATCTATTGGGGTGGCCGTGATCATGTTTGATACCAGTTGACCTGCCTGCTCAGATGCCACCGACCCAAATGAGTAAAGGCGAGTCAGCAGCATTCCTAAGTCGCTACTCGTGCGGCGCCCGCGCTCAACGATATTACGTCGCCGCGCCAGTGCGGCGGCGGCTGGTGAAGCAATGCGATGGAAAATGTGCCCAAGTGGTGCTGGTAGACCAAGAGTTACCTCGGTCAAGCCACCCGCAGAACTCGCAATCAGGGCGACACCATAGACGCGTTCTCGGATGACCTCAGGCTGCTGCTCGGCAAATGCCATGATGCTCATGCCGCCCATCGAGTGCCCTACGAGCACCAGCGGCCCGGTCGGTGCAAAAGCCGCTATTAGATCCCCGAGATCCTCGCCTAATTGCTCAACATGGTGCGAATCAAAATCGGCACGACTAGATCGGCCGTGGCTACGCTGGTCATAAAACACCAAACGCGCTTGGCCCTGAAGAGCCTTGCGCTGGAAATACCATGAGTGCAAACTCAAGGCGTATCCATGGCAGAAAATTATCGCGAGCGGTGATTCATTTTCGTCAATCTCAACATGAAGCACGGTTCCATCGCTGGTTACTACTTCACTCGTAACTGGGTCGAATTCGTCCATTGACCACTTGTCGTCGGGCTTTGACCCCCGGGCCAGCATGATCCGCTCCGCGGCCGCTCCCGCGGCGGCCCCTGCCGCAAGCACCCCGGCGGCCAATAAGCCACCGCCAACCACCCGGATTGCGTTGGTCATGTCGCGAGTCATGGAAGTCCAACGTAAACACGTGGTACCCGAGAACCAATCCGGGTGACGATTTCATAACCGATGGTCTCGCAGGCCACCCCCAGCTCATTCGCCGTCGGAGTCGGCCCAAAGATGACGACTTCATCACCTGGCGCTGCCGGACACTCCAATGCCACCATGAACTGATCCATGGCCACCCGCCCCACGATCGGGTGCAGTTGGCCGTTTAGGTAAACCTGCGCGCGGTTACCCGCCGACCGCGGAATCCCGTCGGCATAACCGCCAAGTACGAGGGCGATCGGTGTTTCCTGCGTTGCCGTCCAGGTGCCACCGTAGGACACCGACGCGCCAGCGTCGATCAGTTTCACCGAGGCAATCGAGGAGACCAAGGTCATTGCCGGACGTAACCCGAAGTCCCGCCCGGCAACCGGTGACACTCCGTAGAGGGCGATGCCAACCCGCACCAGGTCGTAGTGGGTATTAGGTGCCGTTAATGCGGCTGGGCTATTTGCCAGGTGGCGCATCGGGATACCAAGGCCGAGGGCTGCGGCGCTCTCGCACGCCTGGTCAAATAGCCGGCTCTGCTCCTGCACCGTCGGATGATCTGGTAGATCCGCATTGGCCAGGTGCGACCAAACCGCGGTCACCTCAACCAATAGTTTCGCCGCCAGCGCCTCGGCGACTAACTCCGACCATTTCGATATCGGACAACCATTGCGAGATACTCCGGTATCTACTTTCAACTGGACGCGAGCTCTCGTGCCTGTCACTCCCGCCGCCGCAACCACCTCTTGCAGCATCTGCGAATTCGAGACTCCGAGATCAACACCGGTTGCCACGCAGCGCACAACGTCCGCGTCACCGGGCGCCCATAACCAGGCCAGGATGCGGCCGGTGTCGCCGAAATCACGGAGGGCCAGCGCCTCACTCGGCAGCGCCACCCCGAGCCAGTTGACACCGCGAGCGCGCAAAACCTCAGCAACCCGACGCGTGCCGTGGCCGTAGGCATCGGCCTTGACTACGCCCATCACCTCGACGCCGGGTGCCGCGGCGCGCACCAAGTCCAAATTTCGGGCGATGGCGTCGAGATCGACGATTGCGGTGGTCATGGCTCTATTGTCCTCACGGGTTAACTAACGACGCACGTGCGCCACCGCACCGGATAACTGGTCCAGGACATCCACGGCGGTCACCGGCCGGCCACCGGCGGCCGCAAGTTGCCCCGCCTGCCCGTGCAGCCACACGGCCGCTGCAACGGCCACGGCCGCATCATCTAAGTCATCGACATCGCCACGCACACTGGCTCGTGCGAGAATTGCCGCAGCCAAACCGGTGAGCACATCGCCACTGCCGGCGGTACTTAGTTCCGCCCCGCCCATGGTGTCAACGAGCACCAGGCCACTCGGTGCGGCAATCAAGGTCGCCGGTCCTTTGAGCACTACTACCAGCCGTAGGCGCTCCGCCAGCACCTTCGCCAACTCAAGGCGACCAAGGTCTTCCGGCAACGAAAGGGCGGCAGCGAGCGCAGCGGCTTCACCAGGATGCGGGGTGATAGCACTTATCCCGCTGCGCCCAGCCAATTGATTGCGCAGGGGCACTGAGTTCGCCACCGCCATCAGAGCGCCGGCATCAAGAACGACCGGGACTTCAGTACGAAGTACCGCGTCAATGGCCACCCGCTCCTCGGGGACAAACCCGGGGCCACAGGCCCAGGCCGCAACCCGCGCCGAAGCGCTGGGGTCAGCCCCGCTGGCAACTACATCTGGGTAGGCCGCGAGCACCAGTTGAGCCACCTGATCGCCTTGGTCCAGGTAGCGCACCATGCCCACCCCACCTAGACGCGCTGCTCCCACACACAAAAGCGCAGCACCCGGGTATTGCCGGCTCCCAGCGGCTACTCCGACAACTCCCCTACGGTATTTGTAGTCATCGTTATTGGGTTCGGGAACAAATGCCACCACATCCAAGGCCTCCAACGCGATAAGCGCCGGCTCATCGAGGGCGTCGGTGATCCCAATGTCGACAGTGTGAATCACACCGGCCAGGCCACTTCCCGGCGCGATCAGCAGGCCGGGCTTCAGGCAACCAAATGTCACGGTGACGTCAGCTGCGATAGCGGCTCCGGCAACCGCACCGGTATCGGCATTGACCCCACTGGGTAGGTCAACCGCGACGATCAGCGCGCCGCTGGCGTTGATGAGCTCGACAACCGCTGCGGCGGCGGGACGAAGGGCCCCCGTGCCGCCAATGCCGACGATGCCATCGATGATGATGTCGACGTCAAGGAATGGCTCTTGCTGGGCCACCATGCTGTCAGCAGCGTTCCACTGCAATACCCGCCCATTCACCCGTCGCAGGGCCGCAAGACCGGCTTCATGGACACTGGCTCCCACACATACCGCGGTCACTGCTACGCCGCGCTGCGCCAACTTCGCACCTGCGATAAGTGCATCACCGCCGTTATTGCCACTGCCTACGGCAATGGTGACCTGAGCCCCACGGACTTGCCCACGAAGTTCTTGGAGCACAAAAATCACCTGGCGCGCCAAGCCCGTTGCCGCTTGGTCCATCAAGGCCCCGGAATTCAGCTCCAGCCCGTGGGCTGCCTCAGCGGCTCGAACGGTGGCCGCCCCAAATGCCGCGATCATTACCTACTCCACGGTCACAGACTTTGCGAGATTTCGGGGCTGGTCAACATCGTGGCCCTTGGCCGTGGCCAGCTCACAGGCAAAGACCTGAAGGGGCACTGTCGTCACTAACGGCGCCATCAGCTGGGGTACCACCGGAACCCTAATCACAAAGTCGGCGTAGTCATTGATCTTCTCGTCGCCTTCCTCGGCGATCGCAATTATGCGGGCGCCGCGGGCACGCACCTCTTGAATATTTGAGATCATCTTGTCGTGGAGAATCGCTCGACCAGCCGGCGACGGCACGATGACAACCACCGGCACCCCATCTTCAATCAGGGCGATCGGACCGTGCTTTAGCTCACCCGCCGCAAAACCCTCGGCATGCATGTAGGCAAGTTCCTTCAGCTTTAAGGCGCCCTCGAGGGCTACGGGGAACCCGACGTGGCGGCCAATGAACAGCACCGACGGCGCATCTGCCAACTCGCGCGCCAAGGCCCGCACCGGCTCGACGGTATCGAGCACTAGATCAACCTTGCCCGGCATGTCTGCGAGAGCAGCGAGCACCGAAGCGATCTGCTCATCTGGCATTACCTGGCGCACCTGGGCAAGGTATAGCCCGACCAGATAGGCGGCGATGATCTGCGTCAAGAAAGCCTTCGTCGACGCGACCGCAATCTCAGGTCCCGCATAGGTGTAGATGACCGCATCGGCCTCACGCGGAATGGTGGACCCGACCGTATTGCAAATGGCGAGGGTCTTGGCTCCTTGATCCTTGGCGTGACGAAGTGCCATCAAGGTATCCATGGTCTCACCGGATTGGGATATCGCGATAACCAATGATCTCGAATTGACAATTGGATCGCGGTACCTAAATTCGCTCGCCAGCTCCATCTCGACGGGGATGCGCGTCCAGTGCTCAATCGCATACTTGGCCACCATGCCAGCATGCGCCGCGGTGCCACAGGCGACCACTACTACTTTGTCGATGTCTCGAAGCGCCTGATCGTCCAGACCCATTTCATCAAGTTGAATGCGGCCATCGGCGCCAACCCGACCTAGCAATGCATCGGCCACGGCCTTTGGCTGCTCGGCGATCTCCTTGAGCATGAACAGATCGTGCCCACCCTTTTCAACCGCGGATGCATCCCAGTCAATGGTAAATGGATGAGCTTCGACGGGGTTCCCAGCAAAGTCCATGACCCGAATGCTCGCCGCCGTCAAAACCACTATTTGATCCTGCCCAAGCTCTAAGGCATTACGCGTGTGGTCAACAAACGCTGAGACGTCCGAGGCAAGGAAATTCTCGTCGATGCCGACCCCGACAACGAGCGGCGAATTTCGGCGGGCACCGACCACCAGATCCGGTTGTCGCGGATCAATCGCCACTAGGGTGAAGGCGCCCTCCAGTCGTCCACAGACTTCACCCATGGCGGCCACGAGATCACCGCCCGCTGCCGGCAGCTTCTCGGCGAGAAGATGCGCGACAACTTCGGTATCGGTTTCGGAGGCCAAGGTGACGCCAGCTGCGATGAGCTCACCGCGAAGTTCGGCAAAGTTCTCGATGATGCCGTTGTGGATGACGGCTACCGTGCCATCCTCGCTGACATGGGGGTGTGCATTTGAGTCGGTCGGGCCGCCGTGGGTAGCCCACCTCGTATGCCCGATCCCGGTGGTGGATTCGGGCAGCGGGTCTGATCCCAGCAGGGTCTGCAGATTGACCAATTTCCCGGCTTTTTTCCGGACTTCTAGGCGGCCACCGGAGATCACCGCGATGCCAGCGGAGTCATAGCCCCGATACTCCATCCGGCGCAACCCAGCCACCACGACTTCAAGGGCCTGCTTCTTGCCGACATACCCCACAATTCCGCACATAGGTGCCACAGTAGAGGGTGCTCACTTTGCGACTAGCCTGCCCGACCGACCTAAGCGAGGCGGCCAGTGCCATTTTGGCCGCCGACCCCACGGTCAGTAGCCTGACCATCTGGCGGGCAGCCAGCGTCAAGCCGGTTGGCGACGTGATTTGGGCAGATATCCCCCGGGAGAGCGCCAACGGCATAGTTGCCCAACTCACCGCACTGGGGATCGCAAAATCCGGCACTATCCAATTGGTCCCGGTCACCACCTGGATATCGCAAAATGGACTGGCTGCGGAGCGGCTGGCACCCGGCAGTAGTGCGGACGCCGTTGTCTGGGCCGAGGTGATCGAGCGTGCGTATGACGACACCCAATTAACCTGGACCTACCTCAGTTTCATGATTATGGCGACCTTGCTGGCAGCGATCGCCGTCGTCACCGACTCAGTGATTTTAGTAATCGGCGCGATGGTTCTCGGGCCGGAGTTCACCGCAATCGCAACCCTTGGCTTAGCCTTGATCAAACGTCGTCCACACCTACTACGGCAGGCACTTCGCACTTTGCTTATCGGGTTTTCGGTGTCGATCCTCATTGTCACCATGTTGGCCCTGGCCGCCCGAGGGATGGGCCTCATCACTGAATTCGATGTACTAAAGCCAAGCCCGGGCACCGCATTTATCTACAGCCCGAACTGGTGGTCGTTGCTGATTGCCCTCATCGCTGGCGCGGCCGGGGTGCTCTCATTGACGTCATCGCGCACCGGTGGCCTGGTTGGGGTCTTTATCTCGGTTACCACAATCCCGGCCTTGGGCAATATCGCAATTGCGACAGTCTTTGGGCTCTGGCATGAGGTACTCGGAAGTGCCATGCAGTTGCTCATAAATATCACCGGCATGGCTCTTGCCGGTTGGCTAACCCTGCTTTTACAGCAATGGGTTTGGGGCTGGGTCAATGCTCGCGTAATGCGCCGTGAACAACCGCCGCGACCGACTGGCTAATACTTTGTGCCTGCTCCAGGGTCGGGGCTTCAACCATCACCCGGATCACCGGCTCGGTGCCCGATGGGCGCACCAGTATTCGCCCCGCTTCGCCCAGCACGGTCGCGGCTCGGGCTACCGCCTCGTCGACCTCTATGCAGCCTTCGAGTCGGGAACGGTCGACTCCCGTGACGTTAATCAGCACCTGCGGAAGTTTGCTTACCGCGCTCGCGAGTTGCCCAAGTGACCTGCCGGTTTGGCGGACCCGCGCCAGCAGATGCAAAGCCGTGAGCAGGCCGTCACCGGTCGTGGCGAAATCAGACATCACGATGTGACCGCTTTGCTCACCCCCAAGTAGATAGCCGTTCGCGCGCATCTCCTCAAGTACGTAGCGGTCACCAACACCGGTCTCGACGACTACGATTTCGGCCTCTTGCATTGCAATCTTGAATCCAAGATTGGCCATTACAGTCGAGACAACGGTGTTCCCGGCAAGGCGGCCAGCATCACGCATCGACATTGCGAGGATTGCCAGGATGTGATCACCGTCAACTACGGCACCCAATTCGTCAATTGCTAGGCAGCGATCTGCATCACCATCGTGTGCGATCCCGGCATCGGCGCAATGCTCTAGAACCGCGGCTCGGAGATCTTCTAGGTGAGTGCTTCCGCAGCCTTCATTAATGTTGAGACCATCGGGCACTGAGTGGATCGCAATAACCTCGGCGCCGGCCCTGCGTAATACGTCGGGCGCAATGACCGATGCGGCCCCATTAGCGCAGTCAACAACAACTTTTAGTCCGGCAAGAGCATTCGGCAAGGTGTCGAGCAAATGCTGCTCATACGCGACTGCGGCGCCAAGATCGACCCGCACGCGTCCAACTTGGTCGCCGATCGGCCTATCCCATGGTTCACCGAGTCGTTCCGCAATTGCGTCCTCAATATCGTCATCTAGTTTCACTCCGCCTCGGTTGAAAAACTTGATGCCATTATCGGGCATCGGGTTGTGTGAGGCTGACAGCATGACCCCAAGATCCGCACCCAGGGCATCGGTTAGGTAGGCGACTGCAGGAGTAGGGACCACACCGACCAAGATGACATCAACACCGGCACTTGCCAGGCCGGCGACGACAGCGGCCTCGAGAAACTCACCACTGGCTCGGGTATCTCGCCCAACAACGGCTTTCGGCCGATGGCCAGCGAATACTCCGACATCACCTAGTACCCGGGCAGCGGCCACCGAGAGATCCAAGGCGGTTTCCGCAGTGAGATCCCTGTTCGCCAGGCCCCGAACACCATCGGTACCGAAGAGCCGGCCCAAGGGATTAGCGCTTGCTGTACTGAGGAGCCTTGCGGGCCTTCTTCAGGCCGTACTTCTTACGCTCCTTAATACGTGGGTCGCGAGTCAAGAAACCAGCCTTCTTCAGACTCGGACGGTTACCCTCGACATCAATTCCGTTAAGGGCTCGGGCTACGCCCAAGCGCAAAGCCCCTGCCTGACCCGAGACACCACCACCGTTAATGCGCGCGATGACGTCGAACTTGCCTTCGGCACCTAATGTCACAAACGGATCATTAACCAGTTGCTGGTGCACCTTATTGGGAAAGTACTCATCCAGTGCGCGGCCATTGATGGTCCACTTGCCGGTGCCCGGAACCATGCGTACGCGGGCAATGGCCTCCTTGCGGCGGCCGATGGCAGCCCCGGGTGCGACGACAATGTCACGTGCGGCAACAGCGCGGTACACCGGAGTCTCAGAGGTGTACTCCGATGGGGCATCCGCATCTTCGTCGACGTCGATGTCTACTTCTTCAATCATGGCCTCGGACACTGTCGCGGATCCTTTCGTGTTGTCTTAGCCGGGAATCTACTGAGCGACCTGGGTAATAGTGAACGGCAGCGGTTGCTGGGCCGTGTGTGGGTGCTCAGACCCGGAGTACACCTTCAGCTTCTTGATCTGCTGTCGGCCGAGTTTGTTGTGCGGGAGCATTCCCTTGACGGCTTTTTCAACCACTCGCCGCGGATTCGTCTCCAAGAGTTCGGCGTAGTTCGTAGCACGCAGACCACCCGGGAAGCCCGAGTGGCGGTAATCCATCTTCTGCTGCTTCTTCGAGCCGGTCAACGCGACTTTCTCGGCATTGATGATGATGACAAAGTCGCCGGTGTCGACGTGGGGGGCGAAGATGGTCTTGTGCTTACCGCGCAACAATGTTGCAGCGTGGGAGGCAAGGCGTCCGAGCACGATGTCGGTTGCGTCAATGACGTGCCAGGTGCGGGTGATCTCACCGGACTTGGGGCTGTACGTGCGCACGGGACGCCACCTTTACCTTTGCTGGTTCGGATTAATTGCCAATTCGACGTGAGCGACCCCCAAGGGTACCCACGTGGGCGCGCCGGCACCAAATCGGGTGGGTAAAGGCGCAAACACCTCAGGTTCCCGCTACCAACCGGACCAGACCGGTGCGCCCACCAAAGTCACCGAGCCGTCCCGGCCAAAGACCAAGAAACGGTCGAAATTTCGGGCAAACCAGCGGTCGTGGGTGACGGCCACCACCGTGCCCTCAAAGGCATCTAACCCGATTTCTAAGGCCTCAGCGCTCGCTAGGTCCAAGTTGTCGGTGGGCTCGTCGAGCAGCAGCAAGGTCGCCCCGGAGAGCTCAAGGAGCAGGATCTGAAACCGGGCCTGCTGGCCGCCGGACAAGGTGTCGAATATTTGCTCCCCGGCCGCGGCCAACTCGTATCGGTCCAACGCCCGCGCCGCTAGCGCACGCGGTAACCCCACCCGTCGCCCATCGCCTCGATGCAGCACCTCTAGCAAAGTACGCCCTGTTAGATCAGGGCGGAGATGGGTTTGGGCGAACCAACCCGGACGCACCCGAGAGCCCAACCGCACGGACCCACTATGGGCGGCCGCCAAGATATCCACCTCCCCCACGGGCTGGTGCTCAATATCTGGATCCGACCCACCACGTGCCAGTAGTCGCAGTAGATGTGATTTACCGGAGCCGTTCGCCCCAAGAATCGCAAGTCGCTCACCGAACCAGATCTCCAGGTCAAATGGTACCGTCAGGCCGGTTAGTTCCAGGCGCGTGGCAACCACAGCGCGCTTTGCGGTGCGGCCACCGTGAAGGCGCATGTTGACGTTCTGCTCACGTGGCACCTCCATCGGTGGCCCTACTTCTTCGAACTTCTTCAACCTGGTTACAGCCGCCTGGTATCGCGATGCGAGGCTGTCATTGAACTTCGCCTTCTCCCGCAAGGCCAGAACTAAGGCACGCAGTTTTACCAGCTCTTCATCCCACCGGCGACGTAGCTCCTCCAAACGTGAGAACCGTTCGCGACGGGCCACATGATAGGAGTCGAAATTCCCTCCGTGCACCCAGATGCTGTTGCCAGCCGCTCCCAACTCAACGCTGACAATGTGGGTCGCCGCTTGGTTTAGGAGCTCACGATCATGGGAGATCAAGAGAACGGTTTTCGATGTGGATTTCAATTGCTGTTCAAGCCAGATCTTGCCAGGGACATCAAGGTAGTTATCCGGCTCATCGAGTAGCAGGACCTCCTCGACCCCCCGAAACAGGTACTCGAGAACTATTCGCTTTTGCTCGCCCCCTGAAAGAGTACTTACCCGGCGACCCCGCACTGCTTCGAAGGTCTCACCCATTGCCGCCATCGACACCACATCCCAAGTGACTTCGGCGTCGTAACCACCCGCGTCACCGAAATCGGCAATTGCTGATGCATACGCCATCTGCGAGGCCTCATCATCGATCTCCATCATCCGCAACTCCGCCGCATCAAGTGCTGCTGCTGCATTACGAAGCACCAGCGGACTCACCTTGAGCAGTAAATCGCGAACGGTGCCATCATGTATTTGCCCGACGAACTGCCGCATCACCGCTAATCGGCCGCTGTGCACGATCGCGCCGGTGTCCGGTGCGATGTCACCTGCGACCATGCGCAGCAGGGTTGTCTTGCCGGCGCCATTTGGCCCAACTAACGCTGCGACTGCACCATCGGGAATCCGAAATGTGATGTCATCCAGCAGCACGCGACCATCGGGCAGGCTGTAACTGACATGCTGCACATCGACGTGGCTCACCGGGCTGACTCGCCCAGGAATCGGTGCTGCTTGGTTTGTAGTTGCCGATCAAGCAATTGGTCAACACCTGGGTAACCGACCTCTTCTAGAACCAATGGATGCGCTGGCATCACGGTGGCCCCCCGAACCCCCGAGACCAACATTTCCAAGGGCCAGGTGACCGGCTTTCGCCCATCGCCCACCGGTAAGAGGGCGCCGATCAAACTGCGCACCATCGAATGGCAGAAGGCATCCGCAGTCACGGTCATGACAATGTCCGCGCCGACTCGGTCGCAGTGCAGGTCAAGCAAGGCTCGCACCGCTGACGCCTCCGCACGCATTTTACAGAATGCGGTGAAGTCATGTTCGCCGATCAGCGGCCGGGCGGCCGCGTTCATCGCCTCCAGATCCAATGCCTTACCCCATTGCAGGACTTGACCGCGATCAAGTGGTGCCGGGCCGATGGGGCTGTCCGAGACCCGATAGGTGTACCTGCGCCACAGCGCCGAGAATCGCGCATCAAAGTCACCCGGCACCAATCCGATCGCCGTTACCCGAATATCTGCCGGCAGCGCCCGATTCAACCGCCACGTGTCTAAATCAGCTGGCCACTTCAGCACATCGAGATGGGCTACCTGTCCACGCGCGTGCACCCCGGAATCGGTGCGGCCAGCACAGGTGATTTCCACCTCGGCACCGACTAGGTTGCCGATCACCTGCTCCAGTTCACCTTGTACCGTGCGCAGTTCGCGCTGGCGTGCCCAACCGGCGAATTCGCGGCCGTCATAGGCGATATCAAGACGGATCCGGGTCATCGACGCGAGATGAAGCAGCCCGCCACCAGATGATCCGGCGGCGGGCTGCTGCAAAGCATCATTTGCTGTCAGGACTTATCCGAGGCCGCATCAGCACCTACATCGTCAGCCGCACCAACTTCTGGCGCAGCAACCTCCTCGGCAACCGGTGTTACCTCGGCCTCGGGCGCCGAAGTAGCCTGCTTGGCGGCCCGCTTAGTAGCGGCGGTCGCCTCGGCGATCACCTGCTCGGTCAGCGGCTCCACCAACTCGATGACAGCCATCGGAGCGTTGTCACCCTTGCGGGGCCCGATCTTGGTGATCCGGATGTAGCCACCCGACCGGGTTGCGAAACCCGGTCCAATTTCGGTGAAGAGGGTGTGCACCACTGACTTATCGCGCACCACCATCAGCACCCGGCGTCGTGCGTGCAGATCACCGCGCTTTGCGAAGGTAATTAAGCGCTCCGCAAGTGGCCGCAGTCGCTTGGCCTTGGCCTCTGTCGTTGTGATCTTGCCGTGCTCAAACAACGCGGTTGCCAAGTTGGCCAGCATTAACCGCTGGTGGGCCGGGCTGCCGCCCAGACGTGGACCCTTGGTTGGCGTAGGCATTGTGCTTCTCCTGTCGAAGTGCGTTCAGTGATTCCAGCTGAATTACAGTCGCTCATCCTCGGCAAACGCCGAGTCATCCTCGATGGTTTCTTCGACGGCGGCGACGATCGGCGCTAGTTCGGCTACCTCCGCGGCTACGAAGTCATCGTCCTCGAAATCATCGTAATCGTCGTAGTAGACGGCTGCCCCGGGATCAAATCCGGGTGGGCTGTCCTTGAGAGCGAGGCCGAGGCTCACCAGCTTGACCTTTACTTCGTCTATCGACTTCGCCCCAAAATTGCGAATATCCAGGAGATCGGCCTCGCTGCGAGTGATGAGCTCACCGACCGTGTGGATACCCTCCCGCTTGAGGCAGTTGTAAGAGCGGACGGTCATGTCGAGCTGCTCGATCGGCGTCGACAACTGCTCAGCAACAAATGAATCAGTCGGCGATGGGCCAATATCAATGCCCTCCGCGTCTAGGTTGAGCTCACGGGCCAACCCGAATAACTCAACCAGGGTCTTGCCGGCGGACGCGACAGCATCGCAGGGGCGCATCGACTGCTTGGTCTCAACGTCAAGCACCAACTTGTCAAAGTCAGTGCGCTGCTCAACGCGGGTTGCCTCAATCTTGTAGGTGACTTTCAAAACCGGCGAGTAGATCGAGTCAACCGGGATGCGGCCAATCTCTTGGCCTGCCTGCTTGTTCAAAGTCGCTGACACGTAACCACGGCCACGCTCGACAACGAGTTCAATCTCAAGCTTGCCCTTGCCATTCAAAGTCGCGATGTGTAGATCCGGATTGTGCACCTCTACGCCCGCGGGTGGCTGGATATCGGCCGCTGTTACCTCGCCTGCGCCCTGGTTGCGCAGGTACATGACAACAGGTTCGTCATGCTCACTTGATACAACCAGCTGCTTAATGTTGAGGATTACCTCGGTTACGTCCTCTTTCACCCCCGGGATCGTGGTGAACTCGTGCAAGACACCGTCGATCCGAATACTCGTCACAGCGGCGCCGGGTATTGACGACAGCAGCGTGCGCCGCATCGAGTTACCAAGGGTGTATCCGAACCCGGGCTCTAGTGGCTCAAGGACAAATCGCGAGCGGAACTCACTGATGGGCTCTTCGGTGAGAATTGGGCGCTGGCTAATAAGCACGATGTACTTCCTTCCCGCGACGACCTTTATATGACATCGCGATGTTGCTGCTTGAGATCAAGCCGGGTGGCTGGGTCTCGACTTACTTGGAGTAGAGCTCGACGATCAGCTGTTCGTTGACCTGGGTATCGATTACGGCGCGCGCCGGCAGTGAGTGCACCAAGATCCGCATCTGCGAGGGAACTACCTCGAGCCATGCCGGTACTGGGCGGTCGCCGATCTCGGCATGCGCGATGACGAACGGGGTCATCTCACGGGATCCAACGCGAACCTCAACGATGTCGTTGGGGGAAACACGGTAGGAAGGAATATTGACTTTTAGGCCATTGACCAACATGTGCCCGTGAGTTACCAGCTGACGTGCCATATCGCGCGACTTGGCGAAGCCGGCACGGAACACGACGTTGTCAAGGCGTGATTCCAAGATGCGCAGCAGGTTCTCGCCGGTCTTGCCGGACTGACGCTGAGCCTCTACATAGTAGTTAGCGAACTGCTTCTCTAGCACGCCGTACATCCGGGTGGCCTTTTGCTTCTCTCGAAGCTGCAGCAGATACTCGCTGTCCTTCGAACGACCGCGACCGTGCTGGCCGGGCGGATAAGGGCGCTTCTCAAACGGGCATTTAGGTGACTCGCACTTGGAGCCCTTCAGGAACAACTTCATCTTCTCGCGGCGGCAGCGTTTGCAGTCCGCATCGGTATATCGCGCCATTGGTATCAGTTCTCCTAGTTCTCTGCGCGATCAGACGCGACGACGTTTTGAGGGGCGGCACCCGTTATGGGGCACCGGGCTGACATCGGAAATCGAGCCAACTTCTAGACCTGTTGCCTGCAGGGACCGAATTGCCGTCTCACGGCCAGAGCCTGGACCCTTTACGAAGACATCCACCTTGCGCATGCCGTGCTCCATGGCCCGCCGCGCCGCCGCCTCTGCCGCCAGTTGCGCGGCGAAAGGGGTGGATTTACGGCTGCCCTTGAAACCAACCTGTCCGGCGCTCGCCCACGCGATTACGGCACCGGTTGGATCGGTGATCGACACGATGGTGTTATTGAAAGTGCTCTTGATGTGAGCGTGGCCGTGGGCCACGTTCTTCTTCTCTTTGCGCCGCACCTTCTTGGCGGGCACTTTGCTACCTGACTTCGGGGCCATTTGCTGCTCTCCTGGGATTCTCGTCTTTGGTTTTCGGGGTGAAGGGACGGCTTACTTGCCGACCTTCTTCTTTCCGGCGACGGTCTTGCGCGGACCTTTTCGGGTTCGTGCATTCGTGTGGGTTCGTTGACCACGAACCGGCATGCCGCGGCGGTGACGGATTCCCTGGTAGCAACCAATCTCGACCTTGCGTCTGATATCGGCAGCAACCTCGCGGCGTAGATCGCCTTCGACTTTGAGGTTGATGTCGATCCAGTCCCGAAGGGCAACCAGTTGTTCATCGTTTAATTCTTGGGACCTGAGGTCCGGGCTCACGCCGGTCGCAACAAGCGCCTTAGCAGCTTGGGAGCGGCCGATACCGTAGATATAGGTGAGGGCGACCGCCATGCGCTTATCGCGCGGCAAGTCGACACCAACAAGTCTGGCCATTTGGGCGTTCTCTCTTCTTCCTATGCACGGGGTATGGATGCAGTACCATTCCTGCCCGCCAAGGCAGGTCTTCGGCCACGTGTCCGAAGGTGTCGTCCTTGCTTGCGCAAGGGGTCGGGTACCACTTAGTTATCAGGTGTTCGGGTTGTCTCCCCGAATGCCCGCCTTGCTACATCCAGGCCTTTAGCCTTGACGCTGCTTATGACGCACGTTCTCACAAATCACCATGACACGACCGTGGCGACGAATTACTTTGCACTTGTCGCAGATCTTTTTCACGCTCGGCTTGACCTTCATGGCTTCTTCCTTGAGTTCGAACTAGCAGATTGAGTTTTTTTACTTGTAGCGGTAGACGATCCGGCCGCGCGTGAGATCGTAGGGAGATAGCTCCACGACCACTCGATCGTCCGGAAGGATCCGGATGTAGTGCATCCGCATCTTCCCGCTGATGTGCGCGAGCACTTTGTGCCCGTTGTCCAACTCCACCCGAAACATCGCATTGGGCAATGACTCGGTGATCGTGCCCTCGAGCTCGATCGCGCCGTCCTTCTTGCCCATTTCCTCCGCTTTCACCAGGTACGCCAATTGCTGCTTTCGCAGCGCAGGCCCCGACGAATCGCGCCAAAAACCCGAAAAACCGAGGATTTGCCAGCGGACGAACGGGGAAGCCCCACATCAGCCTGCTGAGTCTACGGGCCCGGGCCTTTTCCTCATAATCGCCCCCCAAGTTCGGCCAGCCGGGGGGGCCTACCTACTGGGTGACGGTCACCGTCAACTTCTTGACGGTGCCAGCACCCCCACCTGGTGGGGTGGCGACCAATTTGAGGACGGCTTGGCCCGGGGCCAGCGCCTTGATGTACCAGGTGGTGGTGCCGGCGACCCCCACCGCTCCGGACGGGGCCGGTGCTTGGTAGGTGCCGGCGTAGACCTTCACGGCCGACTTGTCGCCGGAAACTTTGATGCTCCAGGAGTACCCGGTCGTGGTATTGGTGTCCTGCGACAGCACGATGGCAACGCCATCTTTGATCTGGACCTGGGTCGGCAGGCGTAGTACCACCAAGGTCGGGTCTGGGTCCTTGGTCAAGGTCGCCGCACTGCTAGTGGCGGTGACCCCCAAGGCCAGAGCCGTGGCGGCGACGGAGATTAGGCTGGTTTTCAGTAGGTTTCTCATGGGTGCATCCTACAGCACCGGTTGCTCGCGGGCAAAGACTTCGAAACCTGCTGACTCCAACTGCCCGGCGGCCACCGAGTAGGCCGCCGCAAATGCCGCCGGGTCCTTGACCCTGGACCGCCATTTGTCCAGCCCTACCCGCTCCGCCGGCATTTGCTTATTGAAGAACTCGCGCATCGCCGGGTCGTCATCTAGGGCCAGGAAATCCAGCACCCGCTGGTAGCTGGCCTCCCGGTCCAATACCACCAGATCCTCTAGCGACAGCACTAGCACCGCCTGCGGTGGGACCTGTTGCCGGCCCAAATGTGCCCGACGGACCCGGTCAGCCCACCAATTTATCGCCGCTACCGGGTCACTTGGCCCCCAGCGCTCCGCGAGCACCGAGGCGGCGGTGCTCCGGCCATCGCGAACCATCCAGATAAATCGAGTTTCGGGCCAAAATTGGTGGATCCGGCCCGCATTGGAGATATTTGGCGGCGAGGTGTCGATCCACCACGGCTCGCCCGCGGCACCATGCTGGGAGCGGATCATCCCGGCCAAGAAGGCCCGGCCCGCCCCGATGGGGTCGGCCGGTAACCCGGCCGACAACTGCTCGAGCAGCAGATCGCGCTCGGCCGCCTCCCAGCTCAGGTGCAGCCCGCTGGCCCGCCCCAAGCGATTGGTGCGCAGCCACCACTCATTTCGCATGCCGGTCTCAAAGGCCCGGAATCGCGCCTGCAATGCACGCTCGCTATTCGCGGCCCACTTGCCCAAGGGCAGCTTCGCCCGACGCCCCGTTGGCCCAAGTGTCAGGTCCAGCAGCCCGCCTTCTTTGTTAACGAACTTGACCTCACGGGGCCAACTGGCCCGGACATGTGCGTGCCGGTGCAGCAACCCGGCGATGACCGTGGTGCCGCTGCGCCCGGTGCCACCGGCCATGATCGGCGTCACCTGCTCACTCATTCGGACTCCTCTGGGCCCAGCCGGACATCATCTAGTGCAGTGAGTACCCAAGGGCCGGCCTCGGTGATAGCCACGGTGTGCTCCCAGTGCGCGGCAGGTGCCCCAGAAATAGCCACTACCGTCCAGCCATCGGACAGCACTGCGACTTCAGCCGATCCCAGCGTGGCCATGGGTTCGATCGCCAATGCCATCCCAACTTTTAATACCGGCCCTTTGCCGGGCTTACCGTAGTTCGGAATGGGTGGATGCATGTGCATGCTGGTGCCAATGCCATGGCCGGTGTAATCCTCGACAATCCCGTAGTCACCAGCGGTAGTGAGCGACAGCTCAACCGCATGGCCGATATCGGAGAGCCGATTACCTGCCCGCGCCTGCCGCAGTCCTGCCCAAAGCGAGGCCTGCGTGGCAGCCGAAAGTGCCGACACCGAGTCGGATACGGCGCCGACAGGGACGCTGACGGCAGCATCGCCGTGCCAGCCATCGACAATCGCACCGCAGTCAATCGAAATCAAATCACCAGCAACTAGTACGCGGTCCCCCGGAATGCCGTGCACGACTTCGTCATTCACCGAAGTGCAAATCACCGCAGGGAATCCGTGATAACCAAGAAATGACGAGGTGGCGCCATTGGACGCGATGCACTCACGCGCGATGGCATCGAGTTCGCGGGTACTCACCCCGGGGCGCACCGCCGCCGAAGCCGCCTGCAGTGCTAGTGCGACGACGAGCCCCGCTTGGCGCATCACCGCAAGTTGATCAGGTGACTTGATCTGAATTGACTCGGCTCTACGAAACATTGACCATCACGCGCTGGCGCTAATCGCGGCCTCAATGCGAGCGGTCACTGCGGGTATTTCGCCCATGCCACTCACTTGTGTTAGCAAACCCCGACTAGCGTACAGCGAAGTAAGTGGTGCAGTTTGCTCGGCGAATACCTCAAGGCGCCGACGGATTACCTCTTCAGTGTCGTCGGCTCGGCCTTGATCATGGGCGCGCTTCACCAAGCGCTTGACAATAACATCGATATCGACAGTTAGTTCGACAACGACATCGATACCGAAACCTTGTGCCAACAGCATCGCGTCAAGCTCACCTACTTGTTCTATGGTGCGCGGGTAGCCATCGAGTAAGAATCCAGCAGCGCAGTCATCGTTATCGAGGCGATCACGCACCATTGCATTCGTAACACCATCGGGCACGTACTCGCCGGCATCCATGTATCTCTTCGCCTCGACGCCGAGCGCAGTGCCCTGACTGACATTAGCGCGGAAAATATCCCCGGTCGATATGTGCGGGATTGACATACTTGCGCACACGATGTCGGCCTGAGTGCCCTTGCCGGCACCAGGTGGCCCCATCATGATCAGGCGCATTAGCGCAGGAAGCCTTCGTAATTGCGCTGCTGCAGTTGGGCTTCGATCTGCTTTACGGTATCCAACCCGACGCCCACCATGATCAGCAAACTGGTGCCGCCGAAGATGAAGTTCCCGCCGACACCTAGCCCCCCGAATGCGAAGACCGGCAACACGGCTATCAATCCCAGATATAGCGAACCGGGTGCGGTCAACCGGGTGAGCACATAGTCCAGATAATCGGCGGTGGGCTTACCGGCACGGATCCCAGGGATGAATCCACCGTATTTCTTCATATTGTCGGCAACTTCAACCGGGTTGAAGGTAATCGACACATAGAAGTAACAGAAGAACACGATGAGCAGGAAATAAGCCATCAGGTAGTAGGCGCCCGTTCCGGTGCCAAAGTTCTGCTGCACCCAGATCGCCCAGTCCGACTGGCTACCCGTCAATTGCACCAGCAAGGTAGGCAAGAAAAGCAGTGAGGAGGCGAAGATTACCGGGATGACGCCGGCCATATTTACCTTCAACGGAATATAGGTCGACGTTCCGCCGTACATGCGTCGACCAACCATGCGCTTGGCATACTGAACCGGGATTCGACGCTGGGCTTGCTCGACGAAAACCACCAGTGCAATAACGACCAAGCCGACGAGCACGGTCATGGCAAAAGTGAAGATTCCCCGGCTACCCAAGATCGAAGCGAATTGAGCCGGGATGCTAGAGATGATCGAGGTGAAGATAAGTAGCGACATGCCGTTGCCTATGCCGCGTTCGGTGATTAGCTCGCCGAACCACATGATGACTGCGGTACCCGCGGTCATCACTGTGATCATCACCAAGATCACCCAGACCGAGTCATTGGGAATGATGGCTTCATTACACCCACTGAACAAGGCACCCGGGGTGCGCGCCAGCGACAAGATTGCGGTTGACTGCAAGATCGCCAGGCCGATTGTCAGGTAACGGGTGTACTGCGTGATCTTGGCTTGGCCGGCCTGGCCATCCTTCTTCAGCGTCTCCAGCCGCGGGATCACCACGGTAAGCAACTGCAAGATGATGCTCGCCGTGATGTACGGCATGATGCCGAGGGCAAAAACAGACAGCTGCAGGAGCGCGCCGCCGCTGAATAGGTTGATCAGTGCATAAACGGAATTATCCTGAACTACATCGATACAACGCTGAATCGCGGAGTAGTCGACACCCGGGGTTGGCAGAACTGAACCGAGGCGGTAAAGCGCCAACAATCCCAAGGTGAACAGAATCTTCTTGCGAAGATCCGGGGTACGCAGGGCAGCCCCAAACGCACTTATGTGCACTGTGCCTCCTGTTTAGATCTCGGTTGCGGAACCGCCTGCGGCCACGATCTTGTCACGGGCGCTGTCGGAGAAGGCATCGGCACTGACCTTTACGGCCACCGATATCTCACCTTGCCCGAGGACCTTGACCTTTTGGCCCTTGCGAACGGCCCCGTTGGCTACGAGGTCTGCGATAGTGATCTCACCGCCCTTCGGAAACAATTTCGCTATCATTGCGACATTCACGACCTGATACTCGACTTTATTGGGATTCGTGAATCCCTTCAGCTTGGGCAGGCGCATGTGCAAGGGCATCTGGCCACCCTCGAAGCGTGCCGGCACCTGATAGCGGGCCTTGGTGCCCTTCGTACCGCGGCCGGCCGTCTTGCCTTTTGACGCCTCACCACGACCCTTACGAGTCTTTGCAGTCTTAGCGCCCGGAGCCGGACGCAGATGATGGATCTTGAGTGCCATCGCTACTTAACCTCCTCGACAACAACCAAGTGAGACACCATGTTGACCATGCCACGGATTTCCGGGCGGTCTTCCTTAACCACGGTGTCACCGATGCGCTTCAATCCAAGTGAGCGCAAAGTGTTGCGCTGGTTGGAGGTGCCACCGATTTCGGACTTCTTCTGGGTTACCTTCAGTTGAGCCATCAGGCACCTACCCCGGCGCGGGCCCGCAGCAAGGCGGCCGGTGCCACGGCTTCAAGTGGCAAGTCGCGACGAGCCGCCACGGCCTCCGGCGATTCGAGCAGCTTCAAGGCGGCAACGGTCGCATGCACGATGTTGATGGCATTGTCGGAACCCATGGATTTGCTCAGCACGTCGTGAATACCGGCACACTCCAATACGGCGCGAACCGGTCCACCAGCGATAACCCCGGTACCTGGTGCAGCCGGCCGCAGCAGCACCACGCCTGCAGCAGCTTCGCCGGTGATTGGGTGCGGAATGGTGCCCTGGATCCGTGGCACCTTGAAGAAGTGCATCTTGGCCTCCTCAACTCCTTTGCCGATCGCGGCCGGAACTTCCTAGGCCATGCCGTAGCCAACGCCAACACTGCCATCGCCGTCTCCGACGACAACTAAAGCCGTGAAGCTAAAACGACGACCGCCCTTGACGACCTTTGAGACCCGGTTGATCGCAACAACGCGCTCGATGAAAGCGGACTTCTCCTCGCGGGGAGCACGCTCCTTGCGGTCCTTGCGGTCACCGGACCCACCGGTGCCTGTGCCTGTGCCTG
>SXGR01468405.1_pt1 | contig 25492 bp, 16 predicted proteins | sample 3174711 | NCBI WGS metagenome assembly SXGR01 (sample SAMN11356860, study PRJNA531348) | freshwater metagenome | isolation source: freshwater sample F1-60 | place: China: Fuxian Lake, Yuxi | collected 2017-12-25
AGGTCATGGGGATCGCGCGGACCTTCGCGCGCGCCTACGGCAAGGCGCTCGACGCGGCCGGCGTGAAGCTGCCGACCTCGGGAAGGGCCTTCATCAGCGTCCAGGACGACGACAAGCCCGCGGCCTGTGTCGTCGCGCGGCGGCTCCGCGCGCTCGGGTTCAGCATCGTCGCGACGGGCGGCACGGCCGAGGCGCTCGGGCGCGCACGCATCCCAGCCGAGACGATCCACAAAGTGGCCGAGGGCTCCCCGCACGCCGTCGACGCGCTGAAGAGCGGCGCGATCCAGCTCGTCGTGAACACGACCCGCGGCGCGCGTGCCGTGCGCGACAGCTACTCGATCCGGCGGCATGCCCTCTTGTGCGGGGTGCCGTACTTCACGACGATGAGCGCGGCGCTCGCGGGGGTCGACTACCTCGAGACGATCATCGATGAGCCGAACGGCACCTTGCCCCGCGTGAAGAGCTTGCAAGAGTGGAGCTGTCTCACGGCCTCTCAGCCGCGGCCGTCGCGCGCGAGGCGCTCGGCGACGTAGTCGAGCCGGTCCTGGCCCCACGTCGAGAAGCCGCCGGTCGCGAAGCTCGGCACACCCCAGAGCCCGAGGTCGTAGAGCGCGGCGCGGTTCGCCTCGGCGCTCGAGCGCCAGCCCTCGCCCGAGAGGTGCGCCTCGGCCCGATGCCACGACAGGCCGGCGCGCTCGACCATGACGCGCAGCTCCCGCTCGTCGGCGACGCTGCGTGCCTCGGACCAGATCCCGCGCATCAGGCTCAGCGTGAGGGGAACTTCGGCGCGCTCGCGCTTCGCCCACGCGAAGAGCGCCATCGCGCGCTCGATGCCGATGCCGATGGGATCGGCGATCTTCCCGAACGGGACGCCGTGTCGCCGCGCCTCGCGCGCCGCATCCGCGACGATGTAGATCTTCTTGGCTAGCGGAATGCGGGCGCCGCGCACGACGAGCGGGACGACGGGCCGCAGCACGAGCTCCTTCTGGTGGCGTCGCGCGAGCTCGGCGATACGCACGAGCGCGATGTAGCTGGACGGGCTGCGAAACGAGAAGAACACCTCCACGGTGTCGCTGCGCGCGTCGTCGCGAGGCACAGGCAAGCGCGGCTGGCGGACGCACGACAGCGCCACGTCGACGCCCTCGCCGCGCAAGCGCTCCTCGAGGAGCGGCAGTCGATCGACGCCCCAGTACCACTCGCCCTCGCAGTAGAGCGTGCCGCCGACGTAGTGGCCGAGCGCACGGCGACGCTCGGCGCCATCCGCGAGAACGCGCGCGGCACGCTCGACCGACGTCCTGCCGGCGCGACGCGCGAGCTCGCCGAGCCCCTCGCCGCGGAAGAGCGCGTCCCCGACCGCGCGGGCGAGCGCGAGCTGCTCCTCGATCGGCCGCGCTTCGGCCAGGATCGCGTTGGCGAGCTCGACGAACGGGCGCGATGGCAGCGCGGCCTCGGCGGGGAACGCGACCTCATGGTGGCGACAGAGCTCGCGCGCATCGCGGAGCGCGTACGCTCGCCGCAGGCCCGGCTCGGGGTCGGCGTCTCGCGAAGGCGGCGGCACGAGCGTCATCGAGAGCTCGACCCCCGGCGCGCTCAAGAGCGGATGCACGGCCTGCACGAGCAAGAGGCCGTAGGGATCGCTCGCGTCGAAGAAGAGCTCGATCTTGATGCGCTCGGCCGCGCGGCTCCGCCGATACCACGCGCGGCGCGCCGCGAGACCGGGCTCGCTCAGCATGGCGGACACGGCGGTCCCGAGGAGGCTCTCGCGAAGGCCCACGACCGCGACCTTCTACCGCACGCCCACCGCACGAGCTACTGCCGACGTCGAGGGCAGAGCCCGCCGGGGCGGTGTATGCTGCGCCGCGCCGATGCGCCTCGACTTCGAAGACCATCGCGCCGACCCCAGCGGTTGGGCGCGTAAGCTCGGGGTGAGCGAGGCCGCGGTGTCGCTCTACCTCGCGAGCGACGTCATCGATCTGCACGTCGACTCGTTCATCTGGCAGCGCATCTTCGGCTACGACCTCACGAAGCGACACGGCACGGGGCTCTTCGGCGCGCGCTTCTACAGCCAGGTCGACTTCCCGCGCGCGCTCGAGGCCGGGCTCACGGGCGCCACCTGGATCATCACCACGAATCCACTCCGCGGCGCACGCGGACGAGCCGAGGCCTTCTCGCGGAACCTCGCGCGGCTGCAAGAGATCTTCGCGCGGGTGGCCGAGCAGTTCGCCATCGTGAGGAGCGCCGCCGAGTACCGCGCCGCGCGTAGCGCCGGCAAGCACGCCGCCTTCCTCGGCATCCAGGGAGGCAACGCGCTCGACGAGAACCTCGACGCGCTGGACCGCATCACCGACGACCTCATCCTGCGCGTCACGCTCGTGCACCTCTCGTCGTCGCGCATCGGCACGACGAGCTCGCCGATGAAGACCGAAGAGACGGGGCTGACCGACTTTGGGCGCGACTACGTGCGCCGCCTCGACGAAAAGCGCATCTTCGTCGACCTCGCGCACATCAGCCGAAGGGGATTCTTCGACGCGGTCGCGGTGCACGATCGCAGCCTGCCGCTCATCGTCACGCACACGGGCGTCACGGGCGTGCACCGCCACTGGCGCAACCTCGACGACGAACAGCTCCGCGCGATCGCCGACACCGGCGGCACGATCGGCGTCATGTACCAGTCGAGCTTCCTGGGCGAGCCGTACTGGGGCGGCCGAGCCACCGCCGTCGTCGAGCATCTGCACCACATCGTGAAGACCGTGGGCGAGGACCACGCCTCGCTCGGCAGCGACTTCGACGGCGCGATCACTCCCCCGCGCGATCTGGCGACGTGCCTCGAGCTGCCGCGGCTCGTCGAGCTGATGCTCGACCGCGGCTTCAGCGAGCGCGCGATAGGCAAGATCCTCGGCGAGAACTTTCTCCGAGTGGTCGCCGCGATGCGCGGCTGAACCGCGGCCATCGGGAATGACGCAGCGTCGGGGGGCGCGCTACTTGCCCGGGAGGGCGAGCGCGCTGGCGCGCGAGGCGCTACTTGCCAGCGCGTGCGAGCTGGAGCGCGAGGCGCGACTTGAGGCGCGAGGCGCGGCCGTCCGGAATGACGCTCTTCGACGCGGCGCAGTCGAGCTCCACTTGGGCCACCTTCACGAGCGCGGCGGCGTTTGCGGCGCCGGCGGCGAGGGCCTCGCGCGCGGTCTTCAGCGTCTTCTTGAGGAAGGACTTGGCGGAGCGGTTGCGCTCGGTGCGCGTGATGCGCTGACGGTTGCGCTTTTCAGCGGAGGCGTGGTTGGCCATGATCGGTGTCCTCGAACGGGGTCAGTCTTTGGTTGCCGGCTTCGCGTCAGCGGCAGCGGCGTCGTAGCCTGCTGGATGCACGGGAAAGACGGGCGTACCGTGCAGGCGCATGGTGCGCTTCCGGCGCTTGCCCGCGTTCTTCTGACGGCGCAGGCGAACCCGCGAGCTCTGTTGAGTGCTGGAAACCATGGGGGCGCGGACTATAGCCGTATCGATTTCACTGTCAAGCAGCACGAGGCGCCCGTAGCCCGGTAGCGCAGGAGCCCTTCACGAGGCAGCCCCGTGTGCCCGCGGCCGCGTGCGCTACGCTGCCCCAATGCGCAAAGGATCCCGATGGGCGCTCACCGGCGCCTCCTTGCTCGTGGCCTTCGTGGGCGGAGCGGCGACGTCGAGGCTCGGGCATGCCGAAGGAGAGCGCGACTCGCCGTACGCTCCGCTGGCGCAGCTCGCCCGCGCCCTCGTCTTGATCGAGAACGAGTACGTCGATCCGGTCGAGCGGCAGCGGATGCTCGACGGCGCCGTGAAGGGGCTCGTCGCCGAGCTCGATCCGCACTCGGCGTACATGAGCCAGAGCGAGTTTGCGCTCTTCAATCAGGACACGGAGGGCAGCTTCGGGGGGATCGGCGTCGAGGTCGACTTCAGCGGCGAGCGCGTGGTCGTGATGGTCCCGATGCCCGGAGCGCCTGCGCAAAAGGCCGGAATTCGCGCGGGAGACGAGATCGTCGCCGTCGACGACAAGCTCGTGAAGGGGATGTCGCCCGACGCCATCGTGAAGACGATGCGCGGGCCGGCCGGTACGCGCGTGAAGCTCGCCGTCCTGCCCAAGGGCGCGAGCACGCTCAAGAGCTTCGAGCTCACGCGGGAGCACATCCACGTCCGCAGCGTCGAGAGCAAGCGACTCGAGGGCGACGTGGCGTACGTGCGCCTGCGGCAGTTCCAGGAAGGCACGCACGACGAGCTCTTGGAGGAGGTGGGCAAGCTGCGCGAGGCGAGCGAGCGCCCCCTGCGCGGCGTCGTGCTCGATCTGCGAAACAACCCGGGCGGGCTCGTCGACGAGGCCGAGGCCGTCGCGGACGAGCTGCTCGCGAGCGGCGTCATCTACACGACGCGGCATCGCGGCAAGATCCTCGATGAGTCACGCGCCAAGCCCGGAGGTGCGCTCGCGAAGCTCCCGGTCGTCGTGTTGGTCAACGAGCTCTCGGCGTCTTCGTCCGAGCTCGTCGCGGGTGCCTTGCGCGACAACGGGCGCGCGAGCGTCGTCGGCGCCACGACCTTCGGCAAGGGCTCGGTGCAGACGATCTTTCAGCTGCCCGGCGGCGCCGGCATGCGCCTGACCACGATGCGCTACTACACGCCGAGCGGCCGCGCGATCCAAGCCGCCGGGGTCGCGCCGGACGTGCGCGTGCGGTACCGCGACGACGAGACGGCCGCCCTCAGCCTCTTTCGCGAAGAGCGGCTCGACGGCCACCTCGCGCCGGAGGCGAGCGGCCCCCTCACCACCGTGACCGAAGAGCACGTCGGCGAGAAGCGCCCCGAATACATCGCCATCGACGAGCTGCCGACGACGCCGAGCGAGGCGAGCGATCTTGGCCTCGCGGTCGGCTATCGCAAGCTCTTGGCGAAGCTCGAGGGCGCGAGCGCGACCGCCGCTCTTGCACCGCGCGGCGCCGGCGAGCGGCCAAAAACCGCGGGAAACTGAGCCTTTCAGCGCGGTCAGCGCCCGCGCAGGGCGCCGAGCACCGCGTCCGCTGCGACGATGCCACTCGACGCGGCCTCGAGGAAGGTGCGCGGACGATCCGCGATGACGTCGCCGGCGGCGAAGAGACGCGCTCCGACCCGCGCGCCGCGGCACGCGACACCGACGCACTCGAGGAGGCCAGGGTCGGCGTCGGTCGGCCACGCCTCGCGCTCGAGCGCCGGACCGAAGAGCGAGCTGCCGACGTCGAACACGCGGCCCGCGGCGGCGAGGGTCACGGGCGCCGCGAGCGACGTTCGAAAAGGCGCGCGCACGCCGCTTGGGGCGTCTCGGCCTGCGTGGCGCTCGGGCGGATCGAACACGATGCCACCCGACGCGACGCCTCCAATCGCGAGCACGACGGCGCGCGCGCGAAGGGTCGCTCCGGACTCGCACGTGAGCTCGACCTTGGCATCGTCGAGGTGCGCGGCATGAACCTGCTCGCGCTCGAGCGAGACAGCGATTCGCTCGAAGAGGCGCGATCGCGCGGCCTCGAACCGCAGTCCAGCCGCGCCGCCGACCTCGCCCATCGCTTCGCCCACGGGCACGCCCACCTGCTGCGTGAGCGCCTCTGCCCGAGCGTGCGTCGCCCCGAGCCACGGGCCGAGCAGCAACGCATCGGCGCGACCCTCGCGGGCGACGAGCTCGAGGAGGCGGGCGCCGAGCCAGCGGACGCGCGCGTCGTCGTCGTGGAGCGCGGCGAGATCGGCCGACGCGATCCGAGCCTCGCCGAGGTGCATCGTGAGCTCGGCGTCCATCGAGACGAGCTCGAAGCCGCGTGCGCGCGCGTAGTCGTCGGCGGACCATGCGCGTGCCAGCGCGTCCGCATCCCACTCGGCGCGAGGAACGCGCGGCACGAGGACTCGCGCACCGTCCGCGAGTCGAGACAGATCGAGCAGCGCGCGATCGTGTCCGCGCGCGATGCGAAAGCGGCCCATGGGTGTCGCGACGCGCGGCATCGAGGCACCTTCGTCGCCGAGGCGGTGAAGCCCGAGGGCGGCGACGAACCGAGCCGCCTCCGCGCCGACGGGCCGTGCCAGCGGCTCGACACGGAGCGTCGTCGCGGCGCGCGCGAGCTCTTCCCATGGGCGATCGTCGATGGCTCCGCCGGCGAGGCTCGTCGCGCCGAGGCCACCGTCGAAGACACGCACGGACAGCCCGCGCTCGACGAGCGCCCAACAGGTTGCGACACCGGCCGCGCCCGCGCCGACGACCGCGACGTCGATCGACTCAGCCGCCATCCTGCGCGCCTCGCTCGTCGACGGAGACGCTCGCTGCCGCTGCGCTGTTGCCCACTGCCGCATTGACAACTGCCGTGTTGCCCGCGGCCCACTCGCCGACGACCGCGAGCCGCGAGCGCGTCGGGATCCCCGCCTGGGAGCGCAGGCTGGCGATCGCGATGGCCTCTTGTCGCGCCTCGATGGGGCCGAGCGCGCAGACTCGCGTGCGCGCCTTCTGCGTCAAGAACCGCAGCGAATCCATGGCCGCGACCTCCGGCGCGTGGCCTCTTCCCTCGGCGACGATGGCGCCGCAGCGCGCGGCGCACCGCATGCCGCCGCACGCGCCGAGCCCGAGCCGCGTCCGGCGCGCGACGTCGTCCACCGTGCGGGCAAACTCGTGCTCGACGACGTGGCGGACCTCGGCCTCGAGCACGGGCTCGCACACACAGACCGTGCGGGCCTCGCTCGCGCGGCGTTTCATGCGCTCGCCGATCCGCTCGGCGCGCGCTCCGTGGCGATAGACGAGTCGTCGCGCGGCGATCGCGTCGATGCCGTGGTCGCGCGCGAAGCGCAGCGCATCGAGCTCGCGATCGCCGCCGGGGAGGGCGCGGAGGTGCGTCGTGCTCGGCGCGCCGGGTCGCCCGAGTCGATCCCGCATCAAGAGATCGACCATCTCCTCGGCGAAGAGGCGATAGCTCGCGAGCTTGCCACCGAGCATCGAGTAGAGGCCCGTCACGCCATCGGTAGCGGCGTGCTCGACGATGGCGTGCTCGCGCGAGAGCGCGTCCTCGAGCTTGCCGTACTCGTACAAGGTCGGTCGCACGCCCGCGAACGTGCCGATGATGCGCGCCTCTCGCACCGCGGGGAACACCCGCGCCACGCCCTCGACGAGGTAACGCACCTCTTCGCTCGTGGCGACGACGTCGTCGAGATCGCCGTAGTAGTCGTCATCGGTCGTACCGATGACGCTGACGTTCTGCCAGGGCTCGATGAAGATGGTCCGGCCGTCGATCGTCTCGGACATGATCGCGTAGTTCGACAGCCGCCGATCGAAGACGACGTGGATCCCCTTGCCCGGGCGTACGCGCGCGTGAACGGGTGGGAGCTGGCCGAGCGACGCCGTGAGCGGGGCCCACGCGCCCGTCGCGTTGACGACCCGCGGGGTCGTGATGCGCCCTCCTACGCCGGTGCCGCGGTCGCGATAACGCACGGCGCGCACGACGCCCCCCTCGTGCTCGATCGCCTCGACCGTGCTCCCGACGAAGAGCCTCGCTCCCTCTTCGTGCGCATCGACGGCGTTGGCGACGCAGAGGCGCCCGCCATCGATGCCCCACTCGTCAAAGGTGATGCCGCCGTAGAGCTCGCCTCGCAAGCCCGGCTCGAGCTGCACGAGCTCTTCACCCGTGAGGCGCGCGTGAGGCTTGCCGCGCTTGAGCGGCTGGTAGCGGTCGTAGGCTTCGAAGAACGCATCCATCAACGGGAAAATCCGCCTCTTTGCCTGCGGCACGGGCAAGAGGAAGGGGATGCGAAACAGGAGGTGCGGCGCGATCGATTGGATGTGGCCGGAGTCTTTGCACGACGTGTAGGTGACCTCGGGGTCGGCCGACAGGTAGCGCGGGCCGCCGTGGATCATGCCGCTCGAGTTGCCGCTCGCGCCGAACGCGAGATCGTTGCGCTCGAACAGCGCGACCCGCAGCCCTCGCAGAGTGGCATCGCGCGCGACGCCGGTCCCGTTCACGCCGCCGCCGATCACGACGAGATCGACGTCGCACGTCTCAGCGGCGCTCGCGCTGGCTAGGCGGCCCGACACACGCGGGACTGGCTCTCCGGGCGAGGTCACGAACCCCCGTATACCAGACGCCGCGCCGCCGTCGAAACTTGGCCCCGCCGATGCGCCTGTGGCTTGGGTTGATGCATGTCGAGCCTGCCGCAGAACGTCCGCACGCGGAGCCCGCGCCCCCTCGCGAGCTCGGGCGCTGCCTCCGACCGCGGCATCGACCACGCGAACCGGTGGGGCCTCACCTCATCGACCATCGCGCCGGACCGGCTCACGGGCGACTACGACTGCGAGGAGCCGAGCGCCACGCCGCCGCCCGTCGCCGTCGCCGTGAACGCCGCCCCGGCCGAGGCGGTTCTCTCCGAAATTCCCGGCTCGGTCGCGCCGCTGGCGACGGAGGCGCCGCTCGGCGAGGTCCTTCGTCATCGCAGCTCGGCGCTCGCGGCCCTCATCACCGTCGCGCTCGTCGCGCTCGGGTGGACCGCGTGGCGTCGGGCGCCGGAGAGTGCCAATGCGACTGCCGCCGCGCGCGCCGACGCGGCTCTGCTCGGCGATGCGGACGCTGCGGCCGCACCGGCGCTGCGAAGCGGCTTGCGCAGCGACTCCGCCGCAGAAGCGGGAGCCGACACCGCCGTGGCGCCGCAGCCTGCCGACGCGAGCCCCGCGAGCCCGTTGCCCGCGGCTCCCGGCGTCGATCATTCGGGGCACGTGCCCATCGACGGCGGCGTGCTGGTATTTCCGGAGAGCTTTCGCGCGACCGGCGACACGTTCGATCTCGTGATCCATTTTCACGGCGACGTCGGCATCGTCAAAGAGAGCGTGGAGCACGCCGGCATCGACGCCGCGCTCGCCATCGTCAACTTCGGCATTCGCTCGGTGCCCTACCGCCAGGCCTATCAAGCCGCCGGCCGCTTCGAGCTGCTGCTCGCGCAAATTCGCAGTGGAGTCGAGCGACGCGGCATGCGCAACGCCAAGCTCGGCCGCATGGCCCTCACCGCGTGGAGCGGCGGCTACGGCGGGATCGAGAGCATCCTCGAGCACCGGCGCGCGCCACACGCCGAGGTCGATCCGCTCGACGCCATCCTCATCCTCGACGGCGTGCACGCGAGCTTCATCGACGGCGACCCGCGCCGCATCAGCGAGCTCTCGGTGCTGCCGTACCTCAGAGCCACGCGCGCGGCCGCGGAGGACAAACTGCTCTTCACGATGACGCACTCGGAGATCGATCCCAAGCTCTACGCGAGCACGAAGCGCTCGGCCGAGCTCTTGCTGTCATCGCTCGGCACGAAGCCCATCCGAAACGTCATTCTTCCCAAACCCGAGCACCTCACCCTCGAGGCCGCGTCGCGCTCGATCGGACGCGCCACCGAGCTCGAGCCCGTGAGCGACACCCGCGTCGGCTCGTTCCGCGTCCAAGGCTTTCGCGGCATCACTCCCGACGATCACGCCTCGCACCTCATCCAGATGGCCTCGATCGCGCTGCCCGAGCTCCGCGAGCGCTGGGACGGCGACGCTGCCCCACGCCCACGGCTCCGCACGAAGAAGCAGCCCGCCTCCCCCGGCACGAAGGCCGCGGACGACGCCATTCGCCTCTCGGCCCGCGCGCCCGCCGAGCAGCGCGACCGCTAGTCCCCTGCGTCCGAAGTTCGCTGACAAGGTCACTCGCCCCCCGTGCGGGGCGAGGGCGAGCGAACTCGCCGCCTTGCGCCTCGTATTGACTCACCAACGCTGTGCTTCTTTGGTGGCGAATCTCTGACTCGCCACGCTAGCGGCTCTCCATCACGAGCCCGGCGTCGATCAAGCCCAACCACTGCCGCGCGAGGTGGTGCGCGAACGTCGGGCCCTCGAGGAGCACCCCGCACTCGGTGTTTTGTTCCTGAGCGCGGCGCGTGAAGTTCGCGCTCGTGATGAGCGCGGACTCGCCGTCCACGACCACGCATTTCGCGTGCATGTTGAACCTCGGCCGAGGTGCGACGGCGCGCGCGTCGTAGTAGACGCGCGGGCGCGGGTCACCGAATGGCCACGCCTGGTCCATGATCGCGCGAACCGCTTCGTCTCCGTACGCCTCCGGGTCGGACAGACGTTCGCCGGTCTGCTCGATGTGGATGAAGAAGCGGGCATCGACACCCCGATCACGCATGGCGAGCCACAAGGGCTCGAGCAGCGAGCTACCCTTTGTGAAATCGTAGCCCGCGAGGATGACCTGCCTGCGAGCTCGCTCGAAGAGCGCACGAAGGACCACGGCCGTGTCGCGCGCGGTCGCATTGGCACGCTCGGGCCCGGTCCAGACGAGCTCGGGCGCGGGACGCGCGTTGGCGCGGCGTTCGGCGAGGACGACTTCAAGGACGCTGAGACACGCGAGGGCGGTGTGCCCCGACAGCGCAGCCACGAGCGCCTCGAGTTGATTGCGGATCCCATGGTCGAGGAGGCCGGCGCGCGTGATGGGCATGTTGAGCCGGTCGTTGACGATGGCATCGCGCAGACGCTCCAGCGTGGAGGTCGCGACCTCGGACAGGTCGGCGTGCTCGGCGGGCTGCCCGGTCACGGTCGTTCCTTGAAGAACGCGAGCTCGGGGTCGTTCCCGATCGTCGGGACCAGGAGGGCGCGATCGAGAAAGCGATTCTGCCACTCGCAGGAGCACTCCGCGATGTAGAGGCAGCCGTGGCACGCCGCGCCCTCGCTTCGACGATCGCTCGAAGCGTGCGAGGGATCGTGCGCCGCACACACCGGGTCGTTCGAGCACAGCCGGCCGAGGTCCCATGCCTCGCGAAGGTGGTGTCGAACGTGGCGGCCTTCCTCGACGAGACCACCGAGCGTTCCCTCGCTTCCGGTGGTTCCGGTGCCGAGGAGAACGGCGGCCATCGCGGCTTCGCCCGGGCGCGCGCAAGGGTGGGAATAGATGCGCTCACGGATCGCGCTCGCCGCGTAGCCGCACTCGAGGCTGATCGCGGTCAAGAGCAGATGGGACAGGGTGTGGAGCAAGTAGAATCGAACGCCTGGAAACTCTCCCCGCCCTTCCGCCTCGTACGCCTGCATCAGGAGCGTCGCACGCGCTAGAACGGCAGGCCGACGCTCCCAGGCTTGAACGGCGTCTTCGTCGAGCTCGAGGAAGATCCCCTCGCCGCGCACTTCCGCCGCCGGGAGCCACTTCTGGTTGCCCGTCGGGAGCATCAGCGCCGCTGGTTTGTGCTTCACCCTCTCGAACTCGAACTCCCCCTGCAGGTTGCGGCTGATCGAGTCGAGTCGGCTGAAGCTCACTTGCACGCGGATCTCGCGCATCTCGGGGATGACGATGAGTCCACGCACGCCCGGCGGAAGATCGATGCGCGACGACGGCACGCGAAACGCCGCAAACTGACAGCCCACATCCGGCTCATTGCCCGGCTGCTCGTCCGGCGCGCTCACGATCCGCTCGAATTCTACCGTGCGGAGGGGCCGCTCTGTCTGTTCGGCGCTCTCGCTGCGGTGGGCTTCGATCGCTGCGAGGACCGCTGGGGGTTCGTATCCCTTGAAGGCCCCGGCGAGGGTGTCCTGGAGGTCCACGAGCATCTGGAGCTGCTCGACGCTCTTTACCTTCTGGACGAGCTTCCACACTTCGTGTTCCCGCACCCGACGACTGAGCTGGCTCTCCTCCGCCGGCGGTAGACGAAGCGCGCTGACCACTTGCGAGAAGTACGCGTCGGATGCCGTTCGCACGAGAAGCTCGAGCTTCTGGTCGCAGTCCTCGTTGGCTCCCCGACCACCAAGCCACGGTCGATCCCCGTCGCACGGATAGAGCGGAGCACGAGCTGACGCCATCGACTGCGACGCGCCGCAGTTCATGCATCGAACTCGGATGCGCGCGAGGTCGCCGGTGGCGCCCTCTTCGAGGCGCAGGTCTGGGCGGTCGCAGATCTCTTCCTTCCGTTCCCGATGCACAAATGGGCGCCATGGAAAGTCCATCAGGTGCCCGCGTGCGCATGCAGCGACGAAGCGAACGGGCACGGCACGCGATACTTTGTTTCCCGCGCATTGATGGCGATAGCGGTTCTTGTGCAGCTCGAACTGATCGCCGGCGCGCGCGAGCCTATGGCAGCCCTGGCAGACGAACCACTTCGGGACCTCGAGCGCCCGCACCCCGATCGAAGGAGAGGCATCTCGCATCTCGCCCTCGGGCGGTTTACGAAAGTAGTCGCTGTTCGCAAGATCGAGGTCGGGGTGCAACGCCCGAAGGCGGGGCAGAAGAGATCGGCGCAAACGCGCATCGTCGAGCGCGACCCATTTGCCATCGGGCCACGCCCAGTGGTCGAGGCCTCCGATCACGACCGCCCGATCGACAAGGTCGACCATCGCGCCAGGGCCAAAGGTCGTCACGAGCTGGCTCTGACGGATCTGCCCGTCTGCCCTCGCGGGCGCCGCGCTTGTCGTGCCGCCGGGTTTTCGTCTCGGGCGCATGGCTATCTCTCGTCCAGTTGCTTCAAGCGGACCCACACGTGAACCGAGGGCTCGACGTCACGCATCGAGGTCGGAGCGAGAAACTCGCGCTCGTCCCGGTCGCTCGGCGCTTCGTCCGTCGCTGTGTAGAGGAGCCATTTGCCCGCCGCCTTCACCCCATCGAGCTCGCTGTACTGTCTGGTCGCCGCTCCCTTCTTCGCCGCGTCGATGACCCGCTCCCACGCATCGAGGAAGCTCTTGCCGCGACGCGAGACGTAGTCGGCGAGGCGTGCCTCGGCCTCGCCATCACGGAAGTCGCGGTGGCCGCGAGCGCGACCGACGAGTTTCTCGAGGACTCGCTCGGCCGCGGGACGCTTGTCATGAATCTCCATCGCGCCGGTGGGAGGGCCCATGCGCTCGACGCTGTGGCGCACCATCGAGAGACAAGTACCTACGAGTCCCCGGTCGAGCGTCTGATGGCTGTACGGCGTGACGCTCGTCGCCTCGACCTCGCGGTAGAAGCTCTCGTGGTAGGCGTGAAAGCGCTCGTAGTGCGACCGGTCGCGAGGGCGCATCACGTGCAAACACGTCACGACGAGGCCGGGATACGCGCGACCGACACGGCTCGTCGCCTGGATGTACTCGCTGGTCGTCTTTGGCTGTCCGGCCACGACCATGAGCCCGAGGCGGTCGACGTCGAGGCCGACCGAGATCATGCTCGACGCGAGGACCACGTCGACAGGCTTTCCGTCCTCGGAGACGTGCCGGGCCGCAAGGCGCGCCTTCGTTTCTTTCACCCTCTCGGTGCTCTCACGTGAGGTCAGTTCCGCCGGCTCACGTAGCCGTCGGCTCGCTGCCCAGGGATGCTCGCCCGGATAGTCGTGGGGGCGCTTCTCTTCCGCGAACCGCGCGACGCGATTGCGCACTTCGTCCTCGACCAAGCGCCGCATGCCGCCGAGCTCGCGCAAGCTGTTGAAGTAGCCGACCAGCGTCATGTACGGATCGCCGGGCTGCTTGGGATCTCCCTTCGCATCGAAAGCTTTCTGCGCCGATGCGAGCAGCGTCGCGTAGGTGCGCACCGAGACCGCGCGCAGGGCTCGTCCGGGCGCGCCAACTCCGACGTAGAGGCGTCCCGTCTTGTCCTTCAGCGACGCGGGTGCAGCGAAGAAATTGTCACCCTCGTCGATCCCCCGCGGTGGAAAGAGCGCCATCTCTCGCCCGAAGAGAGCGCGGATCTGCTCTTTCGCGCGGCGTACCGTGGCGGTCGAGCACACAACCTTCGGGACGCGCGCAACGCCATCGACCTGTCGCTCGCAGAGGTAATCGATGGCCGCCTCGTAGAGCCCCACCATGGTGCCGAGCGGGCCGCTGATGAGGTGGAGCTCGTCTTGGATGATGAGCTCGGGCGGGAGCAGACCCTCCGGAAGCTTCGTCGCGTCCTTCGGGGCGTCGTGCATTACGCCGTACGCCCGCCGCCCCTTGAGGTGCGTCGCGCGCCCAAAGAGCATCCCGGCCTCGCCTCGCCACGGCATCATCGCGAACTTGTCGACGGTGGCGACCACGAAGTCGGGCAGCTCCTGGTAGATCTGCTCGTCGACGAACAGGACGGGAAGGCCCTGACCGGAGCGCTTCGCCTCCGTGAAGAGGCACTCGGTCCGCGCGCAGTACACCACGGCGCGGGTGAACTTCGTCTTGCTCGGGTTCCCCTCTTCGTCGACGAGCTTGATGTTCTCGATGCGGATCGCCTCGCCGCACCAGGGGCACTTCGTCAATGGGAACGGCGACTCGTCGCGCGCGCTCGCGAAGTCGTTGAGCGCCGCGTGGACCTCTTTCAGGCGATTGGCCGTCGCTCCTCGACCCACCCAGAGCCCGACCGCGAAGCGCGCGTTGCCGAGCTTCTTCGGGTCGCGGCGGCGGAGCTCTTCGAGCGCGCAAATGAGCGTGGCGGCGCGCCCGAGTTGATCAAGGGTCAGAAGGCGCAGCGTGTAACGCAGGATGACCGTGACACCGCGGCCTTCGTCAGGCCGGCTCTTGCCACGCATGCGCCGCAGAAGGAGCGCGAACGCCACCAGACCGAGATACGCCTCGGTCTTTCCGCCTCCGGTCGGAAAGTAGATCATGTCGGCGATGCGGCGGTCGCGGTGCCGAGGGTCAGCCAGGCTCGGGAGGCTCATGAGCACGAACGCCAGCTGGAACGGACGCCACTCGGGACGCTTCCCGTCGACGTAGCGTCGGTCCTCGCGCTGGACATCTGCTTGAAGCGCAGCGACATGCATCGCCTGATTCGCGAGCAGAAACGCTTCGCACACGGCCGGGTCACTCTCGAGCAGCGCAATCCCTTCGGCGATGCGCGCCCGCGCCTCGTCGGTCTTCTTCACGAGCTGGTCTCGTGTCTGTTCGAGCGCCTTTCGATCGAGCGAGCGATACCGCTGGGCATCGAGCCAGCGCGCGTGCTCCGCGGGTAGTGCCGCAAGCGCGCGAGTGAGGCCCTTGCCATCGAGCTTGGCGAGGTCCGCCATGCCGAGGGTAAGGCCGTCGATCTTTCGGTGCTCCACGTCGGGCACCTCGTAACGAGGGAGCTGGGTCGTGACTAGGGTGCGGACCACGCCGTTTGGATCGGGCTCGGGGGGCAAGATGCTCGTGTTGTGGCCGACGGCCCACTCCTTCCGATCGCGGAAGAGAAGCGCGAGCACGCGCGGGTCGTCCTCTCTCGCCGCGTCCTCGCCACGCCGATTCGGGCGCCAGAGGAACCCGCGTTCGTAGTGGAGCGCGAGCCGCACCTGAAACACGAACGATCGGTCGCGCTCCGGCTCGACCACGGTGCGCTCGTTGATGATCCAGAGGCTCAAGACGCGCGCTTGGTCGCCGAGCCCCTCCATCGAGGTCGCACGGAGCTCGCCGACAACGCGCAGCCCGACCGACTGCGGCACGGCAACGCCCTTGGCCAGCAGCTTCGCGTCGAGCGTGACCGGAAAGCGAATCGGCCCATGGGGCACACGCTTCCACCCGATCTTCTTCTTGTCCTCCGTGTCCTCCGCGATTTCGATCGGATCGTAGTCGGCGTAGGTGAGCTCCACGTCGATTGAGTCCGCGCCGCTCGATGGCTCCCGCGGCAGATAGACGCTCAAGCCCATCGAGGCGGGAAAGCGGATCGGACGCGCCGGCTCGGGCTCCTCGGTTCCGGCGTCCTCCGCTTGGCTCTCACTGCCGGCGGCGAAGTCTCCGCCATGAGATTCGAGATCATCTTTCTCTGGAGCACGCTGCGTCTGCGGCGCGAGGAAGCCGGTGAAGTACCAGCGGGAGGGCGGCATCGGGAGCACTTCGGCGGAGGCGTGCGCGTCGGCGCGGCTCACGCCCGGTGCGCCGAGCGAAAACGGCCCGATGAGATCTGCTTCGAGCGCGGCCAGCAGGCGCGAGCGAACGTCCGCGGGCTTCATCGGTCCTCCCCTGACGAGTTGTTGAAGAGCTCCGACTGCGCGCCCGTCGTCTCCGACTTCGCCTTGTGGCCTGTCTTGGCAACGCCCGTCGCAGCGGAGGCCTTCTTGCCCTTGACGGGCTTCGCGGTGCCCAGGCGCTTCTCTTCTTCGGCGCGCTCGGCGTTGAGGACGAAGAGGCGATCGATGATGGTGTTTTGGAACTGCTCGAGCGCGCGTTGGTCCTCGGGAGCCTTGGGGCAGAACGGCGGAACGACGAGATCGGTCCAGCCGTAGGCGTCGAGCACGGCGCGGTCCATGTCCTCGTGGAGCCTGCGCAAGGCGAGGATGCGCGGCTCGTCGCACTTCGGGTCTTTGAGCTGGTTGTAGGTCTGGGTGAGCCCCTGGTTCGTCTCGACCATGTGCCTCGCGCGTTCGGCGTAGAGATGCTCGCCGACGGCCTCGACTGACGGAATCACCGTTCGCGGGTCGGGCTGGGGGAATGGAAAGGTTTCGAAGCAGTCGCTTGCGGTGTAGCGAAGCACCGCGCCGATCGACGACGAGCCGAACACCGATGACAGCACGCGTGCCCATGGCTCGTGGACGCGCGACTGGAGCACCCCGAAAGCCGTGCGTGCGGGCAACGGGTATACGTAGAGCGTGTGCGAGAAGATGCGGTCCGTGGGCTGGAACGCGAAGACGAGGTGCTTGCTGACTTGCGAGTTGACAAGGCAGCGGTCGAGGTGGGCGACGGATTCGTACAACCCTGGACGGCGATCCGCGAACAGCCACCACCGTCGTCGGTGAGCGTCCCGGCGAACGATGTCTCGTTCAGGCTTCACTTCCTCTCGCACTATGGACAGTAGGTCGGGCCATCGACCCGCCTCCTCGACGCTCATCTCGTCGAAACTGATGACGTAGCGGTCAGGCTCCTGCGTCGGGCTCGTGTTGACCTCCTGCCCGCCGAGGTACTGAAAGACTCTCTCCGCGTTCTTCTTGTTCTTCCCGACAAGCGCGTCGCGCTCTTCGGGGGTGAGCGTGAAGCCCACGCCGAGCACATAGCTTCCAACGAAACTGCAACCAGCGTTCGGCGTGAGCGCCACAGGATCCTCCCGCTCAGGTGCGGCGCGCAGGCGGGAGTCGATCGTCGTGACGAGTTCGTGATCCAGTCGACGTTCCTGGATCGCCAACCTCGGACGTCCCTTCGCGAGATGGATCAGAGACACGATCACGTCGGCATCGCCAGCCCAACGATATCGTCGCGTCGTGTCGTAGATCTCGAATCCTTGTCGAACGAGCTGCTGAAGACCCGACGCTCTCGTGTCGCCTTCCGAGATCATAAGGGTCGCGATGAGACCGATGGTGCCATGTGCGCCTGTCAGTGCCGCCGTCCGTCGAAAGAAAATGGCAGACAGGTCGAACTTGCCGTGCGTCCCTGGGAAGGCTTCCTGGAGCCACTCGACATAGCCCTCCCCGAGACGTTCGGTGATGAATGCGACCCCCATGAACGGTGGATTCCCGACGAAGGCATCCACGAACGCCGCGCGATTGACCTTCTCGTCCTCCAGTGGGTCCGGCCGCTCGAGGAAGAACACCTCGGGCAACTCCAAGTGCCAGTGGAAGGGCGCGTGCTTCTCGCGAATCTCTCGTGACCACTCCTCGACCTCGCCCCGCTTCTCCTGGTCCCCGCCAAGCCAAGCCTCGACGACGCCGAGACGCCTCTTCCGCTCCTGTTCGCGTGCCTTCGGCTTGTCCGCCGCGAAGAACGCGCCGACACATGCATCGGCGACGAGCTTCACGCGCTCCATCGCGAGCTCGGCGAGCTCGAGGAGTCTGCGCTTTTCGCTTTGGGCGAAGTCGCTCTCATCGTCCGCGAGCGCATGGATCGCCTCGCGGTGTTCGCGCACCTCGACCAAGGCGTGGTCGACGAGCAGCTTCACCATCGGCAGCTGCTTGTCGGGTGACCAGTGAAACGCACGAATCTGATCCGGATCGAGCCCCAAAAGCGAGTCGCCGTGTCGGAGCACGTGGTCGAGAAACGTGAACGACTTGTCGGCGCTCATCGTTTCGAGCCAGAGAGAGAGCTTGGCGAGCTCGACGGCCGCGGCGTTCTTGTCGACGCCATAGAGGCAACGTTCCGCGACGAGCCGCTTGGCATGAAGAAGCGGCTCACCGTGCTTCTCGACCATCGCGGGAAGCTCTCCGGCGCGGCGCCACGCTTCGACGACCTGCTCGCCGAGGAAGCGGCATGCCTCCACGAGGAACGCGCCCGAGCCCATCGCGGGATCGCAGACCTTGAGCTCGAGGATGCGGCTCGCGGTTGGCGCCTCGCCAAGGCACGCAAGGATCGGCTCGAGCGTGCGTCGCACGACGCGCTCGGAGAGCGAGCGCGGCGTGTAGTGGCTGCCCGTGCTCCGACGCGACGCCGTGGGCTGCAGCACGAGCTGCGCGAGCCGCGCGCGATTGCGAAGTTGGTTCTTCTTGCCGGAGAGCGTCGCGATGGCATCGGCTGCCGCGTCGTCGTCCTGGTGGTCCGCCAGCGCGGCAAGGACGTTCTTGATCGCGGCGGCGGAGAGGTCGCAGTGACCTTCGAGGAGCTTCTTCTGCTCGGTCTTGCTGGCGCTCCGCAGCTCTTCGAGCTCGACCCAGACCCCGTTCTTGCCGAGACGAACAGCAGGTCCCGCGACGCGCAGGACCTCGTAGCCCATGAGCGACTCATAGACGGCGCCGATCTGCTCGACCGAGAGGTCCCGGTAGCTGAGGCGCTGGCCGTCCAACACCACGAGTCCGTGCAGCACGTCGTGGATCGTCTTGTCGTCGACCGAGGGCAGCTGCACTTGGGCGCGGTCCTCGGCGAGGTTTACGGCCGCTGTCCAATCGGGCAGACCGCCTTCCAGGAACGGGTACGCGCTCGGGTCGAAGAGCTTGCCCTGGCGAGGAGGTAGCTGAAGGGTGCCGTGGCGGACGCCGAAGTAGATCGCGCGAAAGAGCGTGGTGAGCGCGCTGTACGCCCCGAAGCGATGGTGCATCGATTCGGGGTGCGCTCCGGCGTCGCGCACCAGGCGCTCGTAGAGCGCGAGCGCGCTCAGGTGCTCGGCATAGAGCGGATGGTCGACCGGCAACAGGCTTCGGTCCTCGGCGTAGAGAAGAAACACAAGCCGCAAGACCCCATTGAGCACGCCCTCGTGCACGTGCCCCGCTTCCATCGCGGCGCGCATCCAGTCGACACGATCGCCGGCGCAGTCGCGCACGGCCGCAGCCTCGAACCCCGCGAGAAGGGCCTCAACGGCATCGAAGACCTGCTCGGCGAGCTTCTTGGTGACATCGGCCTGGCGGCGACGGCTCTCGGCCAGCAGGCCCTCGAAGTTGAAGCGTGCGTCCGCGCCGTAGGTGCGTCGCGCGTGGAGGAGAAGCTCGAGGGCGAGCGCAATGGGACGACCGGCCGGGTCGGCGAGGTCGTCCATGCGGAACGTGAGGTGAGAGGTGGTCTCGCCAGGAGGGGCGTACACGAGCCGCAACGCGCGGCGGTTGGCGACGAAACCGATGGCGATGCCCGTGTGGCGGAGGAGCCGCTCGAGCTTCGCTGTCGGCGGGTAGCGCCAGGGTCCCGTCACTTCTTCCGGCGCGTCGAGATCGAGAACGGATGCGTCTGGGGCGTCGTCCGCGAGATCCCAGACCAGCGCGAGAAACGGACTTGTCGTCGAAGAGGAGGCTGGCTCGGTTGCTGGCCTCGCGAACTCGGCAAAGGGATCATCCGACGGTCGCGCCGGCGCACGAGCGATGGCGAAGCTCGCGCGCACCTCTTGGCGCGACTCGGGCGCCTAGAAGGTCGGCAGTGAATCGCGGCCGACCAGCATCCCCGGCGCGTCGTAACCGAGGAACGCCTCGAAGAACTGACGCACGCTCTGGAGGGCGAGCAGTCCCGATGGAAGCTCCACGAGCTGCGCGCGAACCTGCGTCGTGATCTCGGGTCGCGCCGCCGGAGCGATCTGCGCCTCGGCGAGGACTGGTACCGAGAACACGAGACCTTCGATGGGCTGGGCGAGCCCGAGCCACGTCTCGTGGAAGATGCGGTCGGCGTCTCGCCCGTTCACGTCCAGCTCCTCGGCCAGCTCACGACCACGCCGACGGGCGTGAGGCGGGTGATGCGGACTTCGTAGAGGGCCTCGATGGCGGCGGGCTCGCGCTCGATGTCGGTGGCGATGTCCTTGTCGCGCCGATCCATGTGCTCGAGGTCGAGCGCGAGCTGGCGTTGCTGCTCGCGAGCATCGGCCGAGTCACCGAGGCCCTCGAAGAGATCGCGCTGGGCGACGGACCGCATCGTCCTCTGAATCGCGCGCCGCTGGCGCTCGAGGAGCGCGCGCATGCCATCGGCCTCGGCACGTGCCCGCGCGGCCAGGCCATTCTTCGCGGCGACCCCCCGTGCGTCGGCCTCGTCCTCGAGCGCGCGCCACAGCGAGGTCATGAGTGCCTCGGCGGACGAGGCAATCGACGTGGCGTTTCGGCCTTTGGGAGCACGCGCCCCGGAGGCGAGGCGAGCCTCAGTCGCCTTCACAAGCGCCGTCGTGGTCTCCCGATCGGCGCGGGCGGTCAGCGAGCGCGCACCTTCGATGCTGCCATCCCACGGTGCTGCGATGGCGACGAGCTCATCGTGGAGGCGCGCGGCGCCCGGGCCGAAGAGCGTGAGGCGCGCGTAGCCGATCGCGTGCGCCTCACCCGCCTCCGGATCGATCACGCCAGCGACGCGCCGCAGGTCATGGGCCGAAAAGCCCTGCGCGAGAAAGCGATCGAGGATGCGCTTCGTGAACGGGTGGGCAAGGTGGAGCTGCTCGAGATCCCCGGTGAGGCGCGCGACCGGGGAGAACGTGACGGGGAGCGGCGAACGCTTGCGCCAGTCGTAGAACGACTCGTCCCGAGGACGCGGCGGCCTCAGCGTGTCGAGCGTCACATCCCACGAACGATCGAGCTCGGGAAGACGGAAGCGTCGTTTGTCGTCGAGAGTCCCGTCTTCGATCAGGCCGCTCGTACCTGCCAATCGCAGCCCTACGTCGACGACGTGCCGAAGCGCATCGGGGCTCACCTCAAGGGCGCGCCGCGAGGCATCGTAGCGTCGGCCGGCGCGGACGATCTCCTCGCGAAGGAGCTTCTCGTCTTTGCGGGCCTCCTCGAGCTCGTCCTCTACGGTTCGGGTGGAGCGCCCCTTGCCGACGACCTCGAGCTTGTCGGCGGTACCCTCACGGATCCCGCGCGCGAGGACCTCCTCCATCTCCTCGAGCAGGACGCCGCCAAGGGAACCCAGCTCGCGCTGCACGGTGTCGATCTTCCGCACGAGCGTCTCGAGCACGCGGTCCTCGGGCCGTGCCGGGTAGAGGAAGTAGTGGCAGCGCACCTCACGCTGAGGCTGCAGCGTGCGATCGATGCGGCCGTTGCGCTGCTCTAGGCGACCGGGATTCCAGGGCAAGTCGATGTGGAAGAGATCAGCGCAGTGCGCTTGAAGGTTGATGCCTTCGCGCGCGGCGTCGGTGGCCACGAGGATGCGCAGCGGCTCGACGTCAGGCGAGGCGTTGAAGCGGCGCTGGATGTCCTCGCGCGCCTCGTCGCCGAGGCCACCGGAGAAGCTCGCGATGCGGTCTTCGGCACGGTCGGTGTGGGCGACGGCTTCGCGGAGGAGGTCGAGAAGATAGCGTTTGGTATCTGCCCACTCGGTGAAGACGATGACGCGGCGATCCGACCACTCGCACGATGCCCCACGGTCCCCGTCGCGACCGATCGCCGGGCAGAGATGGTCGCGCATCCACGCGAGGAGCGCGCGAACCTTTGCGTCTGGAGCGCGGCGCGCTCGCTCCGCGGTGGCGCGAAGAGACTCGAGCAGCGCGGTGGCCTCTTCCGTAGGCGTGGGGAGACGCGCGCTCTCCGCTTCGAGCGCGGCGTCGTCCTCGGCTTGAAGAACCTCGTCCGTCGGACCGAAGAGATCAGGGTCGGCCTCCGGCGCGGGAGGATCGATCGGGGACGCCCGGACCTTGGGGCCGCCTTTCCCTTGGACCGCGAGGGCATGCACCTCGAGGCTCTTCGCGAACGCCTCCGGGCTTGAAAGGAGGCGCTGCTGAAGGCGAATGAACGGCACGCGGCCGACGCCCTTCTCGGGGGCACAGAGCTTGGTGTAGCGAGCGAGCGTCCCCGCAAGCTCGAGGTCCACGGCTTCGCCCGCGCCAAGGTCGGTGACGTCCGTGGTCTTCCCATCCGAGCGCGTCGCGCGGGCCGACCATCGCCCTGTCTCGTGCGCGAGATCGATCTGCACGAGGATGCGATCGGGCACGCTCTCGATGCCGAGCTTCTTGAGGTCCCGCTTGAGGCGGCGAACCATGACAGGCGCGAGGTCGCTCTTGCCCTCGACGGGCACGCCGCGGGTGAAGCGAATCGGGTCGAGGATCTCGAGGAGCGCGCTGAAGCTGTTCGAGTGACCGTTGTGGGGAGTGGCCGACAGGAATAGGCGGTTGTCAAAGCGGGGGGCGAGGTCGCGGATCGTGGTCGTGATCTCGCTGTCGACCGCGTAGCGGCTGCGCGTTGCCGGGGCGGCCACGTGCGCTTCGTCGAGCACGAACAGGCTCTTCTGCGCGCGATCGCCGAGCAGCTGCAAAAGCGGCTCGCGGTACTCGGGGCGTCGCAAGAGCGCGTGGGAGACGATGAAGCGATGATGCGTAGCCCAAGGGTTCACGCCGAAGCCGCGCTGTCTGCGCCGATGGGCGACGAACGCGCGGGTCATGACCTCGAAGTGCAGCCCAAAGCGCCGCCGCATCTCGCCCTGCCACTGCAAGCAAATGGAAGCCGGGCAGCTGATGAGAACGAAGTGGGCCTGCTGACGCAGGATGAGCTCCTGCATCACGAGCCCCGCCTCGATGGTCTTTCCGAGGCCGACGTCGTCGGCGATGAACAGGTTCGCACGTGGCAGCTCGAGCGCCTTCATGAGCGGCGTGAGCTGATGCGCCATGTGCTCGATGCCTGCGCGGAATGGCGCTTGGAAACGAGTTGCGTCGGCCGCGCTCACGGCATTCCAGCGCAGCGCGTGCAGATACGCGCCGAAGTGCTCGGGCGGGTCGAGTCGATCCGCTGGGCCAAGGCCGCGCCTCGAAGGCTCGATGGTCTGCGCACCGAGCTCGAGGTCCCAGAGCACTTCGAGACGCCGACCGGGATCGTCGTCGTCGAGGCAGACGAGCGCGACCCGAGCCGACTCACCGGGTTCCCCGTTGTGGATAGCTTCCACGAGCCACTGACGATGGCGGGCTCGGACGATCTGCCCCACGCTCGGCACGCCGTTCAGATTGCGCATGCGAGGAGGCGGAACCGACTGGGCCGGGTCTATGCCTGCCAATGCGAGCAGGCCCTCGATGAGTTCACGGCGCGCCGAGGACTCAGCCGGGAGCCCATGCGCCTTGCACGCCGCAGCCAGTTCCTCGCGCCCGAACTCGCGGAGAACGGCGGGCAAGCGCCCGTCGAGCTGCGTACCGAGCAGCTGGGCGAGCTGTCTCTTCGTCGTCGCGGTGCTTCGCAGCCGAACGCCGAACACGCGCGCGAGGTCTAGGATGCGCTCCTGCGTGAGCGCGCCGAGCGCTGAGGCGGGCGTGGGAGTCGCCGCCGTCATCCCGGTCCCCGCGCGCCGTTCTCACCCGCCCCGCCCGATCGAGCCCATCGGCCGATCTCTGGCAGCTGGATCTTCCAGAGGCGGCCGAGCTCGTGGGCAGGAAGTCCGCGCTGCACGACGCAACCGTACACCGAGTCCTTCGCGACCCCGAGGTGCTTGGCGACCTCCGCCACGAAGACCCAAGGATCGGTCATGCGGGGTGCCGCGAGTCGACGTGGCTTCACGAGGCGAACAGGGCATCGTCGGCGATGCTGGCTTCGAGGTCGTTCACGAGCCGACCTCCGTGTCGAGCCAGCTGCGAACATCGGCGCAGGCATCCACGAGCGAGAGGCGCGGGCCCCAGAACATCGGGCCCATCGCGTCATACGCCCTCTGCACGCTACGCCAACGCTCATCGTCCTTCGGGGCGAAGGCCGCGTGCGGCGACGAAGGGAGTGCGGCGATCTGCCTCTGGGTCAGCATCTCGTCGGCGAGCGCACGGACGGTCGCGTGGTCGGAGAGCGGCGGCAGTGCATCCTTGGCCCTCACGATGCGCGCGGCGTCCTCGAAGTGGCGCACGAAGGTCGCGGGCGCAGCATCCTCGCGCGGGAGACGACGCATCAGCGCGTCGAGCTTCTCGAGCAGCGTGACGAGGGGATGCACGCAGCGCACTGCCCGCGGGCGGTTGTCGTCGAAGTCGCCGAGGTGGCCCACGCTCTCAAGGTGCTCGTGCACAATCGAGGTCATGTCGCGCGCCACGAACGGAGTCACGCGGCCGCTGCCGACCTCGAGGAGCAAGAAGGGCCGCAGCACCGACGCGAGCGCCGCCCGATGCTTGCCTGGGTAGTCGATCTTGAGGTTCGTGCTGCGAAAAGTGGCGTCGACGATTGTGCTGCGATTCACGCTCGCGCCGGGCACCACGAGCAGTTCGGCGAGCGCCTCGAAATGGGTCTTGCGCTCGGCGGTAGCCTTCGTGCTCTCGCTCTTCCAGTTCGTCACCGAGCGCAGCGCTGCGACGGCCCCTGGCTCGAGCTTCAGGTCGAGGTCCTCGGAGAAGCGTTCGATGAGGCCGAAGCCCTTCGACAGCGAGCTGCCGCCCTTGAACCAGACATCGAAGCCCTGCGCGTGCAGAGCCCACAGCGTGTGTGTGACCCAGTAATCCTTCTCGACGAGGGCGACGCCGAGCCCGCGCTGTTTCGCGACGATCTGCAGGAGCCCGTCGAACTCGGGGTCGTCGTGCACGAAGCTCATCGCGCCGACGCCCCAAGCGCCGTCTTTACGAGCGCCTGCGTCCGCCGCGAGCCGAAGCGTGTCGACATCGACGCGAGTTGGGCGCGGTCGAACCTGCCCGCACGCAGCGCAGCCTCGAGAGCGCCCCGCAGGTCCTCCCGCGCAGCACCCGCCCGCTCGGCGTTCTCGAAGAGGTCCACGACGAACCATTCGGGCGATGGCCTCTCGGGGAAGGCCACACGACGCAGCAGAAACTGCCGACCACCGAAGGTGAAGCGGCCCGAGCGCTTGGTGTTGTAGACGAGCGGCGTCGCAAACACCGCGGTCGTCCCGAAGCCGAGGGCGTTCCAGCGCTCGGGCCCGGTGAATACGAACGGCTCGCCATCGAGGAACGCGCGGAGCAGGGCCTCGTCGGTCGGCGGGACCTCTCCGAAGCGGCTGCGCCTCGGCGCCGCGAAGAGCCCGTGCGCGAGCTGAACGAGCTGTCCGTCCCGGACGAGCCTCTGCGCGAGCCGCGGGGCGTTGGCGCTCCACTGCGCAAGCTCCCGCGTGCGATACACACGGCCGGGCTCGAAGTTAGGCTGAGCAGCGGCAGCCATCGTATTTATTATCCGGAAGAAAACATACCGTGTTCGGACGCTTCGGGCAACCGATGGCTCAGTTCCGTCGAGCTCTCGGTTCCGCGTCGAGCTCGCCGCCCTCGAGCTCGCCACCCTCGAGCTCGCCACCCTCGAGCTCGCCACCCTCGAGCTCGCCACCCTCGAGCTCGCCACCCTCGAGCTCGCCACCCTCGAGCTCGCCACC
>SXGR01615934.1_pt1 | contig 25492 bp, 16 predicted proteins | sample 3174711 | NCBI WGS metagenome assembly SXGR01 (sample SAMN11356860, study PRJNA531348) | freshwater metagenome | isolation source: freshwater sample F1-60 | place: China: Fuxian Lake, Yuxi | collected 2017-12-25
ATGCGGTCTGCCACCTCTCTTATCTGAAAAAACGTCAAAGTTGTTGAACCGCTGGTTCCCGTGTATCTGGTTGTAGATCACTCGGTGCAATTGGATTACTCTGGATCCTCTGATTCCCTCCGCTTGAACATGGAGATGGAATTCAAGAGGAACCAGACTCGTTACCAGTTTCTCAAGTGGGGAATGCAAGCTTTTGAGACATTCAAAGTGGTTCCTCCCGGAATCGGCATCGTGCATCAGGTGAACCTTGAGTTTCTCGCCAAAGGGGTGCTGGAGAATCAGGGTGTCTATTATCCGGATACGTTGGTAGGAACCGATTCTCACACCACGATGATCAACGGGTTAGGGATCGTGGGTTGGGGAGTAGGTGGGATTGAGGCTGAGGCGGGAATGTTGGGGCAACCGGTCTATTTTCTCACGCCAGATGTCGTGGGGGTTCATTTGACCGGAGCTTTGCAGGAAGGTGTGACGGCTACCGATTTAGCTCTGACAATCACCGAACTCCTCCGCAAAGCGAAAGTGGTTGGAAAGTTTGTCGAGTTTTTTGGACCCGGAGCGACTGCGTTACCCGTAGTGGATCGGGCGACGGTTGCCAACATGGCACCCGAGTATGGGGCCACAATGGGCTTTTTCCCGATTGATGAGGAGACCTGCCAATACCTGATCAATACCGGGCGTGACAAAGCTCATGTGGATACGCTGAGGAATTATTATCGAGCTCAGGGACTGTTCGGCATTCCCCAAAAAGGAGACGTAGTTTACTCACAACTCGTAGAGGTAAACCTCGACCAAGTCAGTCCGAGCGTCGCTGGTCCCAAACGCCCACAAGACCGGATTCTGCTCCCTGATCTTAAAGGAAAGTTTACCAGTTTGTTTCAGAAACCAGTGGCGGAGAACGGTTACAACAAACCGATCGCAGATTTGGGTCGCCGGGTTGAGACTGCGAGTGTTCCGGTGGGTGCGAAGGAGAAAAAGAATCTCGGTCACGGCGACGTCTTAATTGCAGCGATCACTTCATGCACTAATACATCCAACCCTAGCGTCATGCTTGCTGCGGGGTTGCTAGCGAAAAAGGCGGTTGAAAAAGGGTTACGGGTTAACCCAACGGTCAAAACATCCTTGGCTCCGGGCTCCCGCGTTGTCAGCAGCTATCTTCAAAAAAGTGGATTGCAGCCATTCTTGGATCAACTCGGGTTCCAAGTAGTGGGGTATGGGTGCACTACTTGCATCGGCAATTCTGGTCCGCTCGACCCCTCAATCGAAGAGGTGGTTGTTGCCAACGATTTGATTGCTGCATCTGTGCTTTCCGGAAACCGAAATTTTGAGGCCCGGGTCCATCAAAACGTCAAAGCGAATTTCTTGATGAGTCCCCCACTGGTCGTCGCTTTTGCGTTAGCGGGTCGGGTGGGGATCGATTTCTCCCAAGAACCTATCGGTGCGGATCCTGAGGGTCGTCCTGTGTATTTACGGGATCTTTGGCCATCGCTTCAAGAGATCCGCGACCTGATGCACTCGTCCTTCACCGCAGAAACTTTTCGAGAACTCTACACCAATTTCGAGGCTCAAAACCCGCTTTGGAATGATGTGCCGAGTTCGAAAGGAAACCTCTACGCTTGGGACGCAGAGTCCACGTATATTCAGGAACCCCCGTTCTTCACCGGTTTTTCACTGCAGTCGGGAACAATCCAAGAAATTCGGGGTGCCCGTGCCATGGCTGTTTTCGGGGATTCGGTGACTACCGATCACATCAGCCCAGCAGGTGCGATTAAACCCTCCTCTCCAGCCGGGTTATATCTGCAGGCAAATGGGGTCTCGGTCGAAGATTTTAATAGCTACGGGGCTCGACGAGGAAACGATCGGGTGATGGTGCGAGGGACCTTTGCTAATGTGCGGATTAAAAACCTCATGCTCGCTGGTGTGGAGGGAGGGGTTACGATCCATCAACCCTCTGGGGAGCGGATGAGCATCTATGACGCCTGCATGAAGTATAAGGAAGCCCAAGTTCCTTTGGTAATCTTTGCAGGTCAGGAATACGGGACAGGGAGCTCGCGAGATTGGGCTGCCAAGGGAACCGCGTTGCTCGGAGTCAAAGCGGTGGTCGCCCAAAGTTTTGAGCGAATTCACCGTTCTAACTTGGTTGGAATGGGGGTATTACCGTTGCAATTTCACGAAGGGATGACGGCCCAAACTTTGGGGATTGATGGGAGTGAACTGTTCGAAGTTCTCGGCCTTAATTCTGAGCTCAAACCGCAACAGGATTTGACATTGCGCATTACTCGGAAGGATGGACAGGTTCAGGATTACTCCGTGCGATGCCGGATCGATACCCCGATCGAGGTAGATTATTTTCAACACGGAGGAATTCTCCCTTACGTTTTGCGTCAAATACTGGCACAAGCCTGATCCTTGGAAAAACAGGTTGTCACACTCGCGGTTCGGATTATTCGTCAAACAAGCCGTGAGAACCCGGCCGATGCGGCCCTGCGCGAAAACACTCGGAAGTCGGAACTATCGCCCGAACGAATCCGACTCGTGGTTCGAGCCGTGTTCGATTATTTCCGATGGCTCCCTTGGCTTGATCCATCCATTGGGATCGGTCAACAACTCTCAGAGATGGAAGCCCTGCAGGCTCGAGGAGTTTCGGATGATGATTTAAGGCAACTGGCCTTACCGAATTGGGTGTCCCAAGTAATGCCGGTCGAAGTGAGTTGGCTTCGAAGTCTCCAAGAACAACCCCGACTGTGGCTTCGCACTCGGCGCGGATTCAAAGAAAAGGTCTCCGAAACGTTGGGCGATTGTGTCCCCCCTTCGGATGATTTCCCAACAGCATTGGAGTATTTGGGGAAGAAAGACCTATTCCACGAGCCTTGCTTCAAGGATGGCTGGTTTGAGATTCAGGATATCTCCTCACAGGCCATTGGCCAGGTTTGCAATCCTCGAGCTGGTGAAACATGGTGGGATGCCTGCGCAGGAGAAGGCGGGAAAACGCTACATCTTGCCGATTTAATGGAGAACAAGGGGTTGATCTGGGCTAGCGACCCGGCTGCTTGGCGCCTTGAACGTCTCAAACGCCGGGCGGCTCGCGCTCAAGTTTTTAATTATCAGCGCGGGGTGTGGGATGGAGGTGCCAAACTTCCCACGAAGACAAAATTCGATGGAATCCTAGTTGATGCACCCTGCAGTGGTCTGGGAACTTGGCAACGCAATCCTCATGCACGTTGGACTAGCTCTTCCGAAGAAGTGGAGCGATTGGTCGAACTCCAAATTAATATACTTCGAAACGCATCAAAGGGGCTCAAACCCGGCGGCCGATTAGTTTACTCGGTTTGCACTCTCACGACACCTGAGACTGAGGGTGTGGTTTCGGCTTTGAACCATTCCTGTCCAGAATTAGAATTACAGATCCAGAAATTCCTGTGGCCTTATGACGCAGGAGGCAACGGGATGTTTTACGCGGTGTGGATCCGGCGCTCGAGCAGTTAAGCCTGAGAAGCCACGCCAGTACTCTCGCGCACGATCAATTCCGCTTCCAAACGGCGGGTGGCAACGGGCTCGCGAATCAGCATTTTTTGCATGAGTTCCATCGCGGCGATCCCTAAACGAAACTTGGGTTGGCGAAGCGTTGTTAGCGGAATTCGAAAAAACTCGCTCAAAAGGATATTCCCAAAACCAACCACGGATACGTCTCGTGGGATTGAAAATCCCTGACGTAACAAAACCGAGGCGGCACCAACCGCCACTGAATCTGATACGGCTTGCACAGCGGTTGCCTTCATCCCCTCATCGACCATCTGCAGGCCTGCTTTTTCTCCGTCCTCGATAGAGGTTCCGGCTGCAAAAACTAGCCGGTCGTCTACCTCAATTTGCTTCTCGCGCAGGGCCCGTCGATAACCTTCGAAGCATTCTTGGGAACTTGGAGAAACTGCGGAGCCCCCAAAGAAAGCAATCCGACGGTGGCCGAGTTCCAATAAATGGCAGGTGGCAGTGTAGCTAGCTAAAGTATTGTCCGTTTCGACGCCTACAAACTGACTGCAAAAAGGGGCTGAATGCCCTAGCAGGACTGTAGGGATGGCACGAGCTTCGAGTTGTTGATAAATGGGAGATGCCGGAGACATTCGGTAAACGGGCGAAATAAATAAACCATCCACTCGACGTGCCATTAGTCGCCGAATTGTCTGTTCCTCCCGTTCTACATTGTTGTGCGAATGAGCGAGAATCAGTTCGTAACCCAGCGCGTGGGCTTGTTCCTCGATGGCCATGATCATCCTCGCATAAAGCGGGTTGGCAACATTTGGGATCACTAAGCCGAGTAGGCGAGTAATGTGGGTTCGCAATCCTTGGGCCATCGCGTCTGGGACGTAGCCCATTTGCTCGGCGAGTGCGCGGATTCGGATCTTTGTTTGGGTCGAAATATCGTGTGCATCACGGAGAACTTTCGACACCGTCATGACGGAAACGCCGGCTTTAACCGCGATATCCCTCATCCTGATCATGGTTGCCCTCTCCAATTCAATTTTTGCCTCAGGGTCATAAAGAAAGTATTTTGAGGGAGTCTAACTAGGGCAATTGAATGATTACTGCGTCGAATGCGGACTAAGTCTTCGAAACTTAGAGGCATCTGAACTTGACCGTCTGCAGTTAAGAAAACTTCGAGACGACGCGATAACACCCGAACCTGCACCTCGGAGTCCATCCCCACGACGACAGACCGATTGGAGAGAGTGTGCGGCGAGATGGGAGTAATCATGAATACATCGGCCGAGGGGCTCACGATGGCACCTCCTGCAGCGAGAGAGTAAGCCGTAGACCCCGTGGGTGAGCTGACGATCAATCCATCACATCGGTATTGTGTGAGCACGTCGCCATTGACTAAAACTTCCAATTCGATCAATCGAGAGGCTGCGCCGCCACTGATCACGAAATCGTTCAAGGCCGATAATCGGATGGGCAGCTCCGAAGCCGTGCCTTGGGCTTCGATCAGATGGCGTTCTTCCAACCGAAACTTGCCATCCCAGAGTTGATCAAGGACTTCAAATAACTGGCTTGCTCCCACCGTGGTCAGAAATCCAAGCCCTCCAGTGTTCACCCCCAGCATCGGAGTACTTCGATCTGCTAGATCTCTCGCCACTCCCAGCATTGTTCCATCGCCACCGAAAACCATCAACAGATCCGCCTCGGCAGCCACTTCGCGGAGAGTTCCGCGATCTTGGCCAATCAATCCGGCGACTTCGGCTGTGTTTGTTTCCACCAAGATCTCGATCCCCGCTGCCGTCGCGTTGGCGGCAGTGCGCGCAATCAACTCCCCAGCCCCAGCTTTTTCTGGGTTACCAAAAAGGGCGACACGACGAATGGGTTTAGGCAATTTTTTCAATCAGCACCAAGAATTCTTTGTTACCTGCTGGACCCAGCAATGGGGATTCCGTGATTCCATGCCACCGCAATGAAATCTGCTGAGCCACAAAATCTTGCAACTCGCATATGATTCGCTCATGAATGGCCGGGTCGCGGATGACGCCAGATCCTTTGTCGACCTCCGTTTTTCCGGCTTCAAACTGGGGCTTGAGCAGCGCTACAATTCTACCCGAAACCCGTAGCAACGCAACGGCAGCAGGTAGGATTTTTTGGAGGGAGATAAACGAACAATCAATGACGGCAAGATCCGCACCTTCCCAATCTGGAGCGAAATGAGCAGGGGTGAGTTCTCTGGCGTTCGTCCGTTCCATGACGGTGACTCGAGGATCTTGCCGGAGTTTCCATGCGAGTTGACCATGCCCAACATCGATAGCCCAGACTCGAGTCGCTCTTTCTTGCAGCAGACAATCCGTGAATCCGCCGGTTGAGGCACCCAAATCGAGGGTTCGCAAACCTTGGACGTCGATGCCGAAATGCCTCAGGGCATGTTCGAGCTTGTGTCCACCTCGACTGACATACTTTTCTAACCCATCCACGGAGATCGCGTCACCGGGTTTGACGGAGTCGCTCGCTTTGTGCGCCAGTTGACCTTTGATGCGAACCAGACCGGCAAGAATCGCTCGCTTGGCCTTTTCCCGGCTTTCACACAATCCCTGCTCGACCAATGCCTGATCCAGACGCAACACAGCAGCGGATCAAGTAGTTTTTGCCGCAGGATGTTTCCAAGGTGCACGATAGGGACGCTGCAACAGGCGATTGATCTGTGGATCATTGACTGCCTCGCCTTTCACGGGATCCCAAGTGATCATTTTCCCCGTTTCTAGGGCCGTGTTCGCAAGAATGCAAGAGGTGGTGGAGATAAACCCTTGTTCGATGTCGGCCACTGGTCGGCCGCGGGTGATCGTGTTGGCAAGTAGGTCTCTCATGTGACCCCGCACTGCTGGGGCGACGTGGCCTTCAATATCTTTCTCGGTTTTGTCCTCTGGATACTGATCGAACTCATATTTCACTTCTTCGTGAATTGGATCCCCTTTACCCATTGGAATGAAATCGTAACCGTTCACGCTGGCTTTGAGGGTCCCTTTCTCACCGTAGATCGTCGCGCCCCACGGGTATTTGGGGTCAGGTGCGTGTCCGTAGGTTCGATGCTGCCAGACCACGTTGAGACTACCGAACTCGAAGGTGGCGGTTTGGGTGTCAGGGATGTTCGCTTTGCTGTTCGTGTCCACGAGGATTCCGCCGTTGCTCCGAATGCGGGTAGGCCAACCTAGATCGAGCATCCATCGAACCATATCCAACATGTGGATGCACATATCCCCCACGATCCCGTTTCCGTATTCTTTGAACGCACGCCACCCACGTGGATGAACGATTCGGTTGTAAGGTCTGAGGGGTGCTGGGCCAGTCCAAAACTCGTAATCCAAAGATTCAGGTGGAGCAATATCCGGAGGATTATCCCGAGTGCGCATGTGGTAGTAGCAATAAATGTCCACATGGCCAATTTTACCGAGTTTTCCTTCGCGGATAATCCGATCACGGGCTTGGATCAGATGCGGAGTGCTGCGGCGTTGTGTTCCCACCTGAACCACACGTCCATGTTTGCGAGCTGCGGCGAGCATGGCTTGACCTTCCGCAACATCCAAACTGATAGGTTTCTGGACATAGATATCAGCCCCAGCCTCAACAGCGGCGATCATAGGCAAAGCATGCCAGTGGTCAGGTGTTGCGATGAGAACGAGGTCGAGATCCCGTTGTTTCAGCATTTCCCGATAATCTCGGTAAGTGCGTGGTTTTTTCTTAGAGACTTGCCGTGTGGAAACGATGGTTGCTGCGTCCTCCAGCATTTGGCGATCGACGTCGCACAAGGAGACGACTTCTACCGGTGCGACTTGAATTAAGCGCAACAGGTCGATCTTCCCATACCAACCGCAGCCGATTAATCCAACCCTTTTGGGTTTGGAGCCTAGGACTTCCGCAAAAGCGGGTTGGAGAGCTGAGGTTGCCAAAGAGGCGGCACCTAACTGTAAGAAATCACGGCGGTTCACACTGGTTTTCCTAGGTCTAAACCTCAGTGGTGGCAAGCTTTATCCGGTGCGAGAATTCGGCTAATTCTATCTTACTTTAAAGGAAGCTTGCGGGGAGGCTCTCCGATCAACGGTTGGGTGCTTCGGAGATAGGCAAAGAGGTCGCGAACTTGGTCATCACTAAACCCCTCCATCAGCCCTTCTGGCATCAAAGAAATACCTGCCGGTTTGACCTCGGAGAGATCAGATCGTGCAAAAGCCGTGTTTTGATTATCCAATCCGCGTAGGACAAGAATCTTTTCGTCTTGCTCAACTAAGAAACCCGAAAGAGACCGACCATCCTTGGTTTCCACAGAATAGTTTTCGAACCCTTCGCGGATTTCCGCGCTTGGGTTGACAATAGCGAGAAGCATGGATTCTAAGTCGGCGCGATTGTGGACGGTTAAATCTGGGCCGACCTCAGCACCTTGACTGAATAGTTTGTGGCAATTGGCACAGGTAGTCTGAAAAAGGGTGCGGCCTTGGTAGGGATCCCCTGTGCTAGTGCGAATCGTTCGAGCGAACTGGACGATTTTGTTCTCCATTTCGATGGTGGTTGGAACACGGGTTGTCGGCCAATGTTTTTCGAGTAAAGCCTGAAGCTCAGGGTTGGGGTGTTGTTTGAGTTTGCGGACGATCGTGAGTGGGATGGTCTGGGGTTTGATTCCAAAACCTGACCACGAGATTCCGTTGGTATGGATGGAACGAGCAAAAATCAACGCCCAAGCCGATCGACTCGCGAGGAGGGTCTGGGCAGTTGCGAGGGACTCTTTCCCCAAAGCGGGATAGGCACTGATGATGATCTCCGCGATCGAAGGATCATCGTAGGGTTGGAACGCCGATAAAATCGCCTGCCGCAAGCCGTCGTCTTTGAAGACTCCTCGATAACCGCGGGTCAATGCAGGGATTGCTTCGGGCACTTTCATTTCCGCCAGCACACCCAAGAACTCCAACCGTTCATTGCGAGAGGCGGTTTCATCCGCAACGATTGAAATCGCTCGGCGAATCGCTCGGGGATCCCGTTGGCGCAGAGCGAAAGCTGCGGAACCAACCCCATGCCGGGACATCGCTCGGGTCAAGGTTTCAGGGAGGCCAGCCAACGTGCGTCCCTTGAATGCAGTTTCAAATCCGGAGATCAGTCGCCGACTGTGTTCCACGGATGGAGAAGAGTTAAAAAGTCGGGCGCAGGTGAGCAAATCGCGCTGGGATCCTGCTTGGGCAAAGCGGCGGATCACCCGATCGATCAGATGAGTTTCCACCAACGGTTCGCGCCAGTAGGAATCCTCGTTGAAGAGTGCGACCACCGCATCAGGGTTGCTCTCGCATTGGGCTTCGATGGCCCACCAAATCAGGAGCGGCATTCGGTTGTCTTGGGTGTCCTCATCTCTTTTGGAGAGGTTGCGAACGATCGGCAAACATTGATCGGCGGGGAGACGTTTAGCGGTGGCAGCGAGTTGGTTCCTGACTTCTAAATCGGGTTCTGAGGCGGCCAGTGCAGTCAGCTCTTTCGCGACACTCTGGTGAACCATTTTTTCGTCACCTGCCAAGCGCACAGCCCAAAGTCGCACTGACGAATTCGGATGTTTTAGAGCGTTTTTGACTTCTGAATCCGTCAGACCACCACAGAGATACAGAGCCCACAAGGTTTCTAGGCTGATCTGTCCGGAAGTTTGGTGGAGTGCAGCAACCAGTTTTTGGATCACGGAAGCATCCTTACGGTCAGCGAGGAGGCGTAACGCTGTTTGGCGAATCCAGCGGTTGGGATCAGCCAATCGTTCGACGAGTTGTATCGAGGTTTGAGTGGCTAAATTTTTAGATCCAACCGAAGCGGATCCTTTGGTTTTAAGCCGGTAGATGCGACCGTTTTCGGTGTCGAGTTTTCCCTCGTGATTCCGGAAATGGTTAACCTGTTGGTCATACCAATCGCAAACGTAAATGGCTCCCTCGGGACCGACCTTGATATCAACGGGACGAAACCAACGATCGTCACTCGTTAAGGGTCGGGCTATATCCTTGGTGCGAAAGGAAGATCGATCCGGAACGATTTCGCTTTGTACGATCCGGCCTTGTAATGGTTCCACTCCGAACAGGTGGCCGGTGTAGCGCGCTGGCAAATGTCCGTGGTCATAGATGATGAAGTTATGAGTGAATCGAGGGACACTATCTTGAGGGATAGATGGAAAATACCCATAAGCATAGGGGTTAGAGAGGGGGCCGTGTTTCTCGAAGCCTTTTTGGAGATACGCACCTTGGAAGTAGTGAAACCCTCGAGTGTCTCCGCCGTTGTGTCCCGAAAAAATCCTCCCTTGGCTGTCGATTTCACAGCCAAAGGCGTTGCCACCTCCTTCTGAGAAGATTTCATAAATGCGTTTCTCAGGGTGATAACGCCAGATGTTTTGACCCTGAGAGTAGATCGGCTTTGGGTTCTTCGCTTTGCCGTCAGGGCCATAGACTTGGATGTTCGCGGTGACGGTGCTGCCTTGGGCAGCGTAAAGCCAACCATCGGGTCCCCAACGGAGTGAGTTGGCAACGCTGTGGGTGTCCTCAAGCCCGAATCCAGCAAGGCGAACTTCGGGATCGCCATCGGGTTGGTCATCCTGATTCCGATCAGGATAAAAGAGGAGGTAAGGTGGGTTTAGAATCCAGACTCCACCTCGGCCGCGTTCGACTGAGGTCACGATGTTCAGGCCGTCCAAGAATATTTTGTGGGTATCGTAAGTTCCATCGCCGTTGGTGTCTTCGTGAATCGATATTCGATCTGCTCCCTTAAAGTGATTCGGAGGCGGTGGTGGGATCTTGTCGTAGACCGAACGCCAGACGTTATCGTGGCTTACCATTTTCAACCCAGCTGGTGTGGGGTATTGTCGGTATTCGACCACCCACATTCGACCTTTCTCATCGAAATTAAGAAAAACTGGCTGAGAAATCTGGGGTTCGCTCAGCAGCTGCTCCCATTCCAAATCCTCCGCTACACGGAATTTTGAAAGGGATTCTTTCGGACTGAGTGGGGGAGATTGGGTTTCTTGGGGAGGTTCGGGGGCAACAGGTGCTGCAGCGGGTTGAGTCACGGGCGGAGCAGGCTTTTGTGGAGGGGGAAGATTCGCAGTTTCAGTGGCGGCGGGAGGTAATGGATCCCTGAGGCACCAGAGGATTCCGTTGAGGAGCAGACGTCGGAAAGCAGGGAGTTGAAAATCACCCGGATCTCCCAAGGAGGTGTAGAAAACGCGACGATCGTGCGCTGTATTCACCCACGCCACAGGCTCGACAGGAGTCTGTCCCTCGACCTTACCTTGTAAGAGTGAGATGGTAGTTACGGCGAGATCATGGTTCTTATAAAGGTGTGAGGTGGATTTAAAACCAGCGGGGGAAACGCCGGTCATCACCACGTGGTTGGCATTTGAAGCGACTCGTTCCACCATGGTGTGCGGGGCTGTGGGAGGCTTGTTGCCGTAGTGCCCTTGATAGTGTCCTCCGAAAACATCCACGTCGAATTTCGACCAAGATGCGTATTCCGGGCCGGATGGTGTTGCATCAAAAGCGTGGCTCGCCGTGCGGATACCAACAATGGGTTTGCCCGCATCGATGTGAGCATGGAGCAGATCCATCATCGCTTTCGGAGGGGTGCGTCGCCGCACGCTGACCAAGATTAAATCCGCCAATTTAATCGCTTCGTAATTTGTAAATTTCGGATCGCCATCAGTTGATGACGATTGCACATAAGAGATTTCATACCCGCGCCATTCCAGTTCTTTACGGGCGAAATCCGGCAAGGTTTCCGAAGTTTGGTATTCGTTCTCGCCAATAATCATCACAATTCGTTTCGGGACGTCTCCTCTGAAACTAAAAGGTTCTCCCCCTAATAAATCTGTGCTGGTGATACTAGGGCACCAATACTGTTCGATGTGTTCGACTACCAATTCGGTGCCACGGAAATGAGAAACGAAGGGTGGTTTTCGATGGTTATACATCGAGTCGGTTAAGTCCCGCATCAGAACCACATTCTGACCTTGAGCTACCATTTGCCGGATCGCAAAAGGTCTTCCGAGCACACACATATTGATGTGAACCCCCATGATGATCACGTTGGTAATTCCCCGCTGGCGCATCAGATAAAACGCTTCAGCAGAATCAGTGATCGCGTCACCCTCGTGGATTTCTAAGGCTGGATGCTGGCGGGTCCATGCCCCGTATCCCGGGCATTCTGGGCAACCATCGCAACCGCCGTCCGAGTCGTCGATCGGGAGTGCGGGTTCCTTCACCCCGTCCAACGAACACCAACCGGCGAGGGGAATCTTGGTTTCAACTTTTGGGGCCGACTGGGCAAGTTTGCGTCCGGGATGGTTTTTATAAAAACCTAGGGTATCACTCGGACAGTGAATGATCAGCATCCCCTTGCGGCGGGCGGCTTTCAGGACGTCGTTCATTCGGGGAGCCATTTCACCCACCCGTTCAGTGGCATCCGGGCAATGGTGCTTGTCCCACATATCGCAGATCACCACCGCTGTGCGGGCCGCATCCCACTCGACCTGTTTTTCTAGGAGTTGCGATTTCTCCCGAAAAGAAGCCGCTTTAGCCCGTGAGCGAGTGTGAAGCGTCACGGATTCTCCTGCGAATAGTGCCGAAGTTGCGATCGCGACCAAAGCGAAACCGATGACCCAACAACGAAGGGTTTGTTTCATGATTTGCACCATTTTGCCTGAAAGAGCGTCCAAAGCCAACCTTGGAACTGCAGCTTTTTCGGTTTAACAAACTCACTTGCATCTGACTCAACCGCTTTTAAAGTTATCCCGATGTTGGAAAAAAGTCCGCTGACCCAAGAACAAGATTTGAAATTACACTGGATAACCCACCCTGACAGGTTCGTGAACCGACACATTGGTCCGAGTTTGGCTGAGCGAGAGGCGATGCTGGCCACGTTGGGGCTAGGAACATTGGAGGAACTGGTGGACAAAACGGTCCCTCAAGCTCTACGGACCACCACGCCGCTTCAATTTGAGGCGGAACCATCTGAATTTGAACTTTTAACGAATCTCAAAAAAATCGCAGGCCAGAACAAGGTTTTTCGTTCCTACATCGGAATGGGGTATTACGACACCATCACGCCTGCGGTGATCCAACGGAATATTTTTGAGAACCCGGGCTGGTATACCCAATACACCCCTTATCAGGCGGAAATCTCGCAAGGTCGGCTCGAGTCGCTACTGAATTTTCAAACGATGATCAGCGATCTCACCGGAATGGAGATTGCAAACGCCTCGCTTTTGGACGAAGCGACTGCGGCTGCTGAGGCAATGGCACTTTGTCTCGGGGTAAAGCCAATGGAGTCAGGGGGAAGGTTTTTCGTTTCCGAACTCTGCCATCCGCAGACGATAGCCGTTATCAAAACAAGGGCCCAGCCGCTTGGGATAATCCTTGAAGTTGGGGACCACACGTACTACCAACCGAGTGCCGATTTGCTGGGCACGTTGGTCCAGTATCCCGCAACCGACGGGTCGCTTCATAACTACCGCGATTTCGCGGAAAAGGTTCATGCTGCGGGCGGGTTACTTGTGGTTGCCACGGATTTGTTAGCATTAACCCTTCTCACGCCTCCCGGTGAATTTGGTGCGGATGTTGCGGTCGGGAGTGCCCAGAGGTTTGGTGTTCCGTTAGGTTACGGTGGGCCGCACGCTGGATTCTTTGCGACGCGGGATCGGTTCAAACGTCAGATGCCCGGGCGATTGATTGGGGTTTCGAAGGATGCCCAAGGTAGACCCGGATACCGGCTTTCGTTGCAAACCCGCGAGCAACATATCCGAAGAGAGAAAGCGACCAGTAATATTTGTACCGCTCAGGCCTTGCTGGCCAATATGGCCGCCATGTATGCCGTATATCACGGTCCAGAGGGGTTGAGCAAAATTGCCCGCCGATTGCACCTTCTGACCGCATTGCTCGCTCTGGGGTTGCGTCGACTGGGACTTGAGGTTCAAACAAAGGCCTTTTTCGACACGATTACCGTTCGGACTGGGCCTCGATCTTCCGAAGCGGTTTGTGCTGTCGCCCGAAATCATGGGGTTAATCTTAGGGTCGTCGATCAGGCTACTGTGGGTGTCTCCTTGGATGAGACGACCAATGTTACTGCGGTCGATCAGTTGCTGTTGATTTTCAACGGCGGCAGCCATCCGGCATTTAACGTCGCTGATTTACAGCCGACGATAAATACCCCGGGAATTCTCGAGCAAGAGCCTTTTGCAAGGCGATCTAAGTTCCTTCAGCACGCCGTTTTCAACCAATACCACTCTGAGACAGAGATTCTTCGCTACATTCGCCGATTGGAGTCACGTGACCTCTCACTGACCTCGTCGATGATTCCGCTGGGATCCTGCACGATGAAACTGAACGCGACTGTGGAGATGTTTCCTGTGTCGTGGCCAGAATTTTCCAAGCTGCATCCGTTTGTTCCTTTGGATCAAACGATGGGTTATCAACAGCTGTTTTCTGAGCTGGAACAGAGATTGGCTGAGATCACCGGATTCAAGGCGGTTTCATTGCAACCCAATGCAGGGTCGGCGGGGGAATATGCGGGGCTGTTAGCGATCCATGATTATCATCATGCACGCAATCAGGCTCACAGAAACGTTTGCCTGATTCCCACCTCGGCGCATGGGACTAATCCAGCCTCTGCCGTTATGGCAGGGATGCGGGTGGTTGCGGTGGCCTGCGACCCCAAAGGCAATATTGATCTCGATGATTTGACGATCAAGGCGAATGCACATAGTGAGAATCTCGCGGCATTGATGATTACTTACCCGTCGACCCATGGAGTGTTCGAGGAAGGTGTGAAAGCGGCCTGCGATACAATCCATCGCTGCGGAGGACAGGTTTACATGGACGGAGCGAACATGAACGCTCAGGTCGGGTTGACCAAGCCCGGAGAATTGGGTGCGGACGTGTGCCACCTTAATTTACACAAGACGTTTTGCATCCCACACGGCGGGGGTGGACCGGGCGTTGGACCCATCTGTGTTGCTGCGCATTTGGCTCCATTTCTACCCAAGCATCCAGTGGTCGCTATGGGTGGAGTGCCCAATGACGCCACGGTCTCAGCCGCTCCGTGGGGCAGTGCGAGCATTTTGCCCATTTCTTGGGTTTACATCACTCTGATGGGAGGTGAGGGATTGAAGTTGGCAACGCAGATTGCGATTCTGAATGCCAATTACGTTGCTCATCGTCTAGAACCTTACTACCCAGTGCTTTACCGAGGAACGAAAGGCATGGTGGCACACGAATGTATTCTGGATCTTCGGGGCTTCAAAAAAGTGACTGTCGAGGATGTTGCCAAACGCCTGATGGATTATGGGTTTCATGCACCCACGATTTCTTGGCCTGTGCCCGGAACAATGATGATCGAGCCGACCGAGAGTGAGTCTAAAAGTGAGTTAGACCGGTTTTGCGATGCGTTGATCAGCATTCGTGCCGAGATTATGGCGATTGAATCTGGGCAGGTGGATCCAGTGAACAATCTGCTCAAGAACGCCCCTCATACAGTCCAGTCCGTCACATCCGATGCGTGGAACCGACCTTACACTCGTGCCCAAGCAGCCTTCCCGGCACCTTGGCTTGAACATTATAAGTTTTGGCCTGCAGTAGGTAGGATCGATAACGTCTTTGGTGACCGTAATTTAGTCTGCTCTTGTGTGGGAATGGATAACTATCAGCCGTGATACCCCCCAATGAATCTACTTTTTATTGGCGATATTGTTGGTGAACCGGGAAGACGAGCCGTGGCTGAGTTGGTGCCTCGACTTCGGAATGAGCTGTCGCTCGATATCGTCATTGCGAACGGTGAAAACTCGGCGGGAGGGTCTGGGATCACCCCTCAAACTGCAGCGGATATTTTTGCTGCCGGAGTTGATGTGATCACCTCTGGGGACCACCTCTGGGATCAGAAAGAAGTGACCCAACTCCTCGAAAACGAGCCTAGGTTTTTGCGTCCGATCAACTACCCATCAGGAACTTTGGGGCAGGGTAGCACGATCATTCAATCGGATCGCCATCCCCCTATAGCGGTTGTGAATGTGCAAGGTCGCACTTTTATGCAACCCCCTCTTGAGAACCCTTTTATCGCAGTGCAACGGGAGGTGTCACGGCTCCGCGACATCACACCCATCATCTTCGTCGATGTGCACGCTGAGGCGACGTCCGAGAAGATTGCGATGGGTCGCATGCTTGATGGGCGAGTTTCGGCTGTGGTCGGGACGCACACGCATGTCCAGACTGCCGACGAGCAATTATTCACTCTTGGAACCGCTTTTTTATGCGATGCCGGTTTCACTGGCCCACACGACAGTGTTTTGGGGCGCGACATTGATCCGGTGATCAAACGGTTCTTCAGCAGCACGCCCCAGCGGTTTAGCGTTGCTGTCGGTCGGATTCTACTTCAAGGAGTCTTGATCGAGATTGATTCCAGCAGTGGTCAAGCCAGAAGCATTCGGCGAATTTCTCAGCCGCTTGCCGCGCGCACTGGCGGCAATTAACTAAACACCCGACGGACAAAATCAAGGCTCCGCCGATGATTTTCCACCGCGTTTCGGGTAATCTTGGTTCCACTCTCCAGCGCAAGTTCCACGGTATAATGAGGAGATAATGTGTGTTGTTTTGCGTGGTTGGCGATGGATGTGTAATCGATATCTCCGGTGTCCAAGTCTTCCCACCAGATGCCTGCCCGACTTTGTCGTAAATGCCACGAAACAATGCGGCTTCCGTAATCCTTCAGCGCGTCCGTTGGTTTGACGCCGCCACGAAACACCCAGTGAACATCGTAACAAAAGCCCACATTTACAGGGGTTGTTTTACGGAAGTTGGAATGAAATTCTTTAGCCCCGTCTGCCATCTCAGGAGTGTGGTGATGAATCCCTAACTTCATCCCTAATTGGCTCAATTCTTTTCCCAACAACTCGAGTGCGTTTGCCTGAGTTTCCAATTCTGAATTTGTTTTATTCCGACCCAACGCGTCGGGATTACAATTGATGATTTTGAACCCTGCTTTGGCACAAACCGCCGCTGCCTTCACGATTTTCTCGACAGTTTCGGTGGATTTACCTACTTCGTGAAGGGCACCGCCGGAGTAGAGGCTGAGGGGTTTCAAATCTTTTTCTCGCATCCGCTCCGCTTGCCTTAGGTTATTCTCTGGGCTGTTAATATCCAGACTGCCCTCAGCGTAATCATAACCCATGTCGCGCAAGGCTGAGAATACCTCATCTTCTTTGATGGGCTTTCCCTCTCGCTGATAATACTGACCCCATCCGTAAAGTTGGGAGCCAAACACTGCTTTTGCGGGAGCAGCGTTGATCGACCTGTTGAAGGCTGAAGCAGCTACCAACGTAGTCGATAAAAACCTTCGGCGATTCATGGTGGTTTGGATCAAATAAACCAAGGAGCGCGCATCGGTTGTTTAATAAAAGTGTTGGCCTCTTTGTCGTTAATGAATCGTTGTTTTTTGGAATCAAAACGCAAGACGCGGCCCGTTTGCAGTGCCGTCTTGGCAAGATTGATCAAAGTGCAGGAACGATGACCGTTGACTTCGTTGAGTGCAAATTTTTGGCGCGTTTTGACTGCCTGAACGAAATCTGTGACTTGCGGATCTGGATCTGGGAGTTTGGCTATTTTTTCTTCAAACCCCGGAATATCGGATTTAAATCCTTTCATGATTTTCCCATTCGGTCCGGAGAGAAACGCCGCATTTTTATCCCGATCTTCACCATCGAGGATGATTTCACAACCGTCGGCGTATTTCAGTCGGATCCGACGGAATGTTCCTACAGCATCCAGATCTTGCTTGTGAGCTTCGGACTCAATTTCTATAGGACTCTCGTTGTCTTTCCCTAGAATGTATTGGACTGGGTCAAGATAATGCTGCCCCATGTCACCCAGACCGCCGCCATCGTAATCCCAATAACCACGAAACGTGCCATGCACCCGGTGAGGGTGGTAAGGCTTGAATGGAGCAGGCCCTAACCATTGATCGTAATCGAGATTCGCAGGTACAGGCTGAGGCACTAAATCGGTCCGGCCAACCCAAGCAAATTTCCAGTCGAACCCTGTCGAGGCGCTCAGTGTCACTTTGAGTGGCCACCCAAGCATTCCGCTTAGAACAGCTTTCTTGATGGGTTTCACGGTCGTCCCCATCCCGTAAAAACCGCCGTCGAAACGGAACCAAGTGTTGAGTCGGAAAATACGTTTATGTTTCTTTACCGCTGCAACAACCGCTTCGCCCTCGGCAATGGTGCGAGTCATTGGCTTTTCGCACCAAATATCTTTGCCTGCTTTCGCGGCAGCAATCGCGATAAGCGCGTGCCAATGCGGAGGGGTAGGAATGTGGACGATATCGATGTCTTTTCGGGCGAGGACTTCGCGCCAATCCCGGTAGCCCTTGGCATCCGGCCCAGCGGCTTTCACGGCTTGCGCGAGGTGGACTTGATCCACATCACACACCGCTAGAAGCTTACAAGCCGTGTTGATGCTGGTGACATGTCCCATCCCCATGCCGCCTGTCCCGATCACGGCTCGAGTCAATATTTCACTCGGAGGTGTGAACTTCGGGCCCCCGAGCACATGGCGGGGAACGAGGCTCAGGGTCGCAAAACTAGCGAAGGAAGTTGCGATAAAATCCCTCCGCGTGAAGGCATGTTTTTTGTTCATTGGGTTACGAGAATTGTGAGCTTATCCACCGAGAAAAACAAGTTCCACCTGAACCGGTTAAAACTTGATGGCACTGCCATTGGTCCGCCACGCCTGAGTAACCGCCCACATGTTGACTGGCACGATGGATTGACCAAAACGGAGGTAACGAGCGGAACCGTCCGCGAACGCAAAATTCGACCCGCCACTTCGGGTGCTATTCCCACCTTTCGACCCATGGCGTGATTGTTCCACCTCCTCCACATCGTTTCCGGCGACGCCTTGCATGAAGTCCATGTAGAATTGACCCGATGTGGTCACTTTTTCGCCTAGAATGATCGTGTCTGTCGGAATCCGGACCACATTTTCATTCATGACGTGAAGCCCATCTGCCCCCATGTAACCATTGAAATCGGCATCTGAAAGGTTCGCCTTAAAATAATCATTCCACGCATTGAGGATATAACTACGGGGTGCGGCATCATGGGAAAAGGTCTGAGAATTCGTGCTATAAGTTGCAGGTTTGATGGAGTCGCTCGGGCAACGCAAAATTTGAGCGTTTTGGTAGGTGTTGCTGAGCCGGCTGGGCCAACCCGGGTTGAACGATCGCGGGATAAAATAGCCCCCGTGATCATCGGCATACATTGAGTGGGCAAGCCCTAGCTGACGCAGGCTATTCACACACGAAATTCGGCGTGCAGTTTCTTTTGCAGCTGCGAGTGAAGGCAGAAGCATCCCCGCTAAAATTGCGATGATCGCAATAACAACAAGCAATTCGATGAGTGTAAATGCCCGTGACCGAGCTTTTACCTCCGCGATACTTAGGGTTCTGCTGAGATACATACTCAAAAGTTTCTTAAATGCGGCGGACGGATCGAGCGTCCAACGGCATAGTCAGCATGGAATTTGTGAAATCTTGGAACCTAACCAACCTTCATCGACGCCTCGTACGCTCACTTTGCGTGCTCACGGCGATTCGACTGTTGGGCGATTTCACCAACGGTGCTGAACAACCATTAGACGTTGAGTATACGCGGGACATTCAACCGATTTTACAAGAGCACTGTTGGAAATGTCACGGCGAAGAGAAACAAAAAGGTGGCCTACGGTTGGATAATCGAACCTCCGCGCTGGAGGGTGGAGACACGGGACCCGTGATCCTACCCGGGAATGGTGCTGGAAGTTTGTTAATCAGTCACGTCTCGAGTGTGGATCCTGACAAGGTCATGCCACCCAAAGGGGAGCGACTGTCTGGATCACAAATCGAAGCGTTGCGTCGTTGGATTGATGCGAAGGTGCCTTGGGCTCAACCGAAGGCAGCCGTTGCTGCCAAGACCAACGAACACTGGGCGTTCGTTCGACCTAAGCAGGTGTTGCCTGTTCGCTTTACCGGTTTTTCGCATCCGGTGGATCGATTCATTCATGAAAGATTGGCTAAAGAAAAACTTTCGATCTCAGCCGAAGCCGACCGTTCGACATTGATTCGTCGGCTGTCACTCGATCTTACAGGGTTGCTCCCAACTCAAGAGGAGACTAGCGCATTTCTCCAAGACGTACGAACCGATGCTTATGATCGGGTGGTGGATCGATTGCTTGCGTCCCCTCATTTCGGGGAGCGTTGGGCTCGGCATTGGTTGGATCTTGCTCGCTACGCGGATAGCGACGGTTACCAGATCGATATTCCACGACCATGGTCCCATCTTTTTCGCACTTGGGTCATCAATTCGGTTAATCAGGACCAACCTTTCAACGAGTTCACGATCGACCAACTTGCAGGGGATGTGAGGCCTAGTCCAACGGATGAGCAATTGATTGCGGCTGGATTTCATCGTAACACGCTGGCTAATCGAGAGGATGGGACTGATCCGGAGGAGTTTCGCGTCAAAGCAAAAGTCGATCGAGTCAGCACCACAGCCACCGCTTGGATGGGACTTACTTTGGCGTGCGCAGAATGCCACACTCACAAGTATGATCCCCTCTCTCAGCGCGAATTTTATGAGGTTTATGCGTTCTTCGATGGGGTCGATGAGGTTGAAACCGATGTACTACCCGCGAGGTGGGCACCCGAAGCTAAACGTGTGGCGATGACATTCAAGGCGCGGACGAACGCGCCTACCACCCGCATTCACGTGCGTGGCGATTTCCTGAGACCGGGAGCTGAAGTCCAACCCAACACCCCTAGGGTGTTGCCACCCTTGCGATCGCGACAATCGCGTGCTGACCGACTTGATCTCGCCGAATGGTTAGTTACTCCGGGGCATCCGCTGACGAGTCGAGTTGCCGTGAATCATTTTTGGAAGCATTTGTTTGGACGTGGTTTGGTTCCTTCGGAGGAAGATTTCGGGACCCAAGGAGAACCCCCGACCCATCCAGAGTTGCTCGATTGGTTGGCGGTGGAATTTGAGCAACGAGGATGGAGCCGCAAACAATTGATTAAACTCATTGTGACTTCAGCAACCTATCGTCAAACGTCCCGGAACCAGCCTCGGTCACTGCGGTTGGATCCCACCAACCGGTTGCTCTCACGCCAGAGTCGTCTTCCAGTGGAATCAGAAATTGTCCGCGATATCTACCTACAGACGTCGGGTCTGTTGGATGATTCTATTGGAGGGACCAGCATTCGTCCTGCGTTCCCCCCAGATTTATACAAAATTGGTTATGAGTATATAAGCTCGGTGACTTGGCCTGAAACCAAAGGATTCGATCGATATCGTCGGGGGCTCTACATCCAATCCCAGCGCACCATCCCGTATCCACTCGCGGTCACCTTTGATGCTCCTGACCCTAATATTATCTGCACCCGGCGAACTCGATCTAACAATCCCCTCCAGTCACTTGCTCGGCTGAATAACAATTTGTTCCAAGAATCTGGCCGTCACTTAGCGGCGAGACTTCGGCTTGGAGCCGACACTCCGCGAGAAAAAATCAAACTCGCCTTCGCCATTTGCCTCAACCGCGAACCCACCGGAACTGAACTCAAACGTCTTCAATCTTTTTACCAGCACCAATCAGAGCTTTCTGAAAAAACCACCTCTCCCGGCCCAATCCTTCATCCGGATGCAGCACTAGCTCAATTAGTCCTAAACCTAGACGAGTTCACCACGCGCGAATGACTGCACCCCATTGGTTTAACCACGCCGCCCAATTGACTCGGCGCGATTTTTTAACTTCCTCCGCAAGCGGGATAGGGGGACTCGCCCTTGCCTCTTTGTTCCAAGGCGACAAACTGCTGGCAACCGAGGCTGTATCCCTAAACCCTCTTGCTCCTCGAGCACCGCATTTCGCACCAAAAGCAAAACAGTGCATTTTCATCTACATGGAGGGCGGCACGAGTCAATTGGATCTGTTTGATCCAAAGCCAAAACTGAGGGAGCTCAACGGCCAAAAGATGCCAGAGTCGCTCACGAAAAACGTGCGTTTTGCGTTTCTTCAAAAAGACACCGCAGTCCTCCTCGGGAGCCCGTATACATTCAAGCCAGCAGGAAAGAGCGGCATCGAGTTTTCAGAATTGCTTCCAAACCTAAGCACCTGCGCTGATGATTTGGCGGTCATTCGATCAATGCACACGGAGGCGTTCAACCATCATCCTGGCGAACTCTTGATGTACACGGGTTTTTCAAGGCACGGCCGACCAAGTGTTGGGTCTTGGGTGAATTATGCGCTGGGTAGCCCTTCACAAAACTTGCCCGGCTACGTGGTGCTCACAGCGGGCCGTTCCCCGAGTGGAGGGAACACGCTGTTTTCAAGCGGTTTTCTTCCTTCTAATTATCAAGGAGTAACGTTTCGGAGCGAGGGTGAAGCCGTCCAAGATTTAGCGACGCCTCGGGGACTAACGCCTGAAATGCGACATTACGGTTTGGACACCTTGCATGATCTCAATCGGCTTCACCAAAAGGCTGTGGGGGATCCTGAGATTTCTGCTCGGATCGAATCTTACGAATTGGCTGGTCGCATGCAGACCGCAGCACCTGAATTGATCGATCTGTCCGGCGAAACGGCCGCGACACTCGAGGCCTACGGAGTGAATCGGGATGGGGGAGGGATGACCACGCAGCGCGGTGGGGGAGTTCAGACATTCAAAACCTTTGGAACGAACTGCCTGCTGGCGCGGCGAATGATCGAACGCGGTGTCCGTTTTGTCAGCATTCACCATGCGTCTTGGGATCACCATAATGACCTTGGCAACGACCTGCTGTTCAACTGCCGCGTGGTGGATCAACCTTTGGCCGCTCTGCTGAAAGATCTCAAACAACGCGGTCTCCTCGATTCGACTCTCGTAGTTTGGGGGACTGAATTTGGCCGAACCCCTTTGGGCGAGAACCGGCGGGGTTTCGAGAAGGTCACCGGCCGTGATCATCATCCCTCGGCATTCACTACATGGATGGCTGGAGGTGGCGTCAAAGGGGGGCAAATCATCGGAGAAACCGATGAACTTGGTTGGAATGTTGTGAAGGATCCCGTTCACGTCAACGATTTCCACGCGACGATTCTCCATCTTTTCGGTCTGAACCACGAGAAACTCACCTATCGCTATCAGGGCCGTGAATTTCGCCTGACCGATGTTGCTGGGAAAGTAATCTCACAGCTCAAAAGTTAGGATTTGGAGCAATTAATCTATGCGTTATTGCCACCCACACCCTCACCGAAAAATCCTCGCTGCATTCACATTGATCGAGTTGCTTGTGGTGATCTCGATCATTTCAATTCTCGCAAGCATGCTGCTTCCGGCACTCAGCAAATCGAAAGGGAAAGCTCTCAGCATCGTTTGCCTCAACAATCAGAAACAACTCAACTTCGCTTGGATTCTTTATACTGACGACCACGAACGATTCATTAACAACCATGGAAGGGATGAAACCCGGGACAAAAGACAGAATTGGGTCAACAATGTGCAGGATTGGGGGAACTCCGATGATAATACGAATGTTAATTATTTGAAGGAGAATAAGATCGCCCATTATACCAGTAAAAACATAGGCATTTTCAAATGCCCTGCGGATCGCTCGATGGCGGAGAACGGTTCAAGAATTCGCAGCATGGCGATGAATGCCATGATCGGTGACACGGGGGTTCTTTCGAATCGATTTAATCCCGAGTACCGTCAATACCTCAAACCCGGTGACTTAGACCTTCCCACTGAGCGATTTGTGTTTATCGACGAACACCCCGATACCATTAACGACGGGTTCTTTGTAAACACTCTGAGTACGGTTTCTTGGGGCAACGTGCCGGGCTCTTTTCATCAAGGGGCTGCTAATCTCTCCTATGCTGACGGCCATTCTGCAATTCACAGATGGGTCGTCACAGGTGAAAAAGGGACGGTGCGTCCGCCGGTCAAAGGAGGGGTTGGAGGAACTTTTCCCGCCTCACCAGCGACGGACTTCCAATGGTTGATTTATCACACTAGTTCGAAACGAAACTAGAATAGTTGTGGCCCGATTTTTACGACTGTTGGCAGAGGATCGGGTGTAATTTTTGATTGTCTGAAACGTGGTTCTCTCACACATTTATCCATATGAAAGTTCCCTCTGTTTGTTTAACCATCTGTGCCGTGGTCTCGAATGTCGCTGCCCAAGATTACTCCATTCATTCTTTTAAGAAGACGCAGTTGACTTCGGAGTTTTGGTCCGAAGGAGCGACTGCTGGGGATTTCAATAAGGATGGTAAGCGAGATATTGCAGCGGGGCCGTTTTGGTATGCAGGGCCTGATTTTAAAAACCGCACTGAGTTCATGCCGCTTCCAGCAAAGGCTTTCGATCGAAAAGCGTCGGATGGTTCCGTAGCAAAAATCAACGGTTACGATCCCCACGGCTATTCCAAAAACTTTTTCGCATACTCTTACGATTTTAATAAGGATGGTTGGGATGACATTCTCATTCTAGGTTTTCCGGGGGAAGAATCTTCTTGGTTTGAGAATCCGAAAGGCGGTCAAGGTCATTGGCAAAAGCATGTTGCCTTATTAGTAACGGACAATGAGTCCCCCACATTTTTGGATATTACTGGGGACGGAAAACCAGAAATCGTCTGCAATTCAGGTGGTTATTTTGGGTATTCAGAGCCCGACTGGAAGGAGCCCAGCAAGGTTTGGACATTTCATCCGATCACCCCGAAAGGACCATGGCAGCGTTTCACTCACGGGATGGGGGTCGGAGATGTCAATGGTGACGGGAAATCGGATGTGATGGAAAAAGATGGATGGTGGGAACAACCCAAATCCTTAGCTGGGGATCCAGTGTGGACCAAGCACGCATGGGGTTTTGGCACCGGCGGAGCTCAGATGTTTGCCTATGATTTGGATGGCGATGGTGACAACGATGTGATCACAAGTCTTGCTGCCCATGGATACGGGTTAGCTTGGTTTGAGAATTACCGTGAAAACGGAGAGATCAAATTCCGCGAACACATCATCATCAACAAGGAACCTAAAGACAGCAAATACGGGGTCTCCTTTTCCCAATTACACGCCATTGATCTGGTGGATATGAACGGTGATGGAATCAAGGATTTGGTCACAGGAAAACGTTATTGGGCGCATGGCCCTTCGGGTGACGCAGAGCCCAACGCAGCCGCAGTGCTCTATTGGTTCAGAACCGACCGCAAGGCGGATAAGTCGGTCGATTTTGTTCCCTTCCAAATTGATAATGATTCCGGAATTGGAACACAAGTCATGGCTGGAAACTTGAATGGTGATAAGTGGCCGGATGTCATTGTTGGGAATAAAAAAGGCGCGTTTGCTTTTGTTCACGAAGTGAAAAAGGTGAGTAAAAAAGACTGGGAGGCTGCACAGCCAAAGCCTATTTCCGCACAATAAAACGGCGTCCTTAATGGGAGTTTTAATCCCTGATTTGTTTATGAACCAACTGTCTTCGAGGCTGATGTTCTGTGCCGTTTTGGGAACAACTATCCAATTGTGTGGAGCCATTGATCGTCCCGGAATTGCACCGGTCGGGGAGGATGGCAAACCACTAAACCTCGGTTTCGAGGACGGAAGTTTGAAGGATTGGAAGGCTGACGGTTCGGCTTTTGGTCAACAACCCGTGCGTGGAAATACCGTCACGAGCCGTCGTGCGGATATGGAGAGCGGGCACGCCGGAGATTATTGGGTAGGCACCTTCGAGCGCGGCGGGGATGAATGGCAGGGGAATCTCACGTCGGCACCCTTTAAAGTAACCCAACCGTTCGCTAGTTTCTTAGTGGGTGGCGGAGTCCATGCGGGAACGCGCGTCGAATTGGTTAGGGCTGATACTCAAAAAGTATTTTTCAAAATCTCCGGAACCGATTCGGAGACGTTGAAACCAGTGGTTGTTGAGACCAAGGAGCATTTGGGTCAATCCATGTTCATTCGAGTGGTGGATCAA
>SXGR01152034.1_pt1 | contig 25476 bp, 17 predicted proteins | sample 3174711 | NCBI WGS metagenome assembly SXGR01 (sample SAMN11356860, study PRJNA531348) | freshwater metagenome | isolation source: freshwater sample F1-60 | place: China: Fuxian Lake, Yuxi | collected 2017-12-25
CGCCTTCCGGCGTGACCTTGAGGTTCCAGCGGCCCGTGACCGCGTCGCCGATCACGGCGGAGAGCTCCAAGCGGAGCCACTTCCGGGCGGGCACGGGGAAATCGAGGCCCTTCACGCCGGTCAGCCGTCCGTTCTGAATATGCAGCACCGGTCCCGTGCGATAGGGGTGCCCCTTGGTGCGCCATTCGTGGATGAAGACCGCCTTAGGCTCGAGGAAGAGCGCGAAGCTCACGGTAGACGTGCCCGTCCGATGGTGCGGATCGAAGGACAGCATCGGATAATAATGGGCCGGCAGGCCGGGCGCGTCTTGGAAGAGCAGGGATTGCTTGCCTTCGGCGGCCTTGGCCGGGCTAAGCCGGAGCGCGTCGCCAAGGCTGACGCGCGGCTTGCCCGGGGCGGAGCGCAGCACCGTCAGCGCGGGCATAGCGTGCGGGAAGGGCCGCTGCGGGTCGCCGATCTTTCCTTCGAAGTCGTGACGCAGGCCAAGGGCCGGTGCGTCCGGCCTGGCCGGCCGGGGTGGCGTCGGGCCGCGGTCGAAGGTCGCCGCCAACGTGCGCCATGCCGGATCATCACGCAGCACGCCCATCGCGGTGACGTCGATGGACTTGATGCCCATCGCCAGCGCGGGCGAGCCGGGGCGCAGGCGGAAGTCACGCTTGGTCGCGTCGACGAAGAGCGGGTCGGCGACGACGGAGCCGAGGTCCTGGCCTTTCTTCTGCCAGTCGCCCAGCGTGAGCTTCTGGTCGGTGAAGGTCACCGGCCGGCCGGAGTAATCCCAGTAGACGTTGTCCTTGTTCAGGAAATGCGCGGTCGTGCCGGTCCAGTTGCTGCCGAGCAGCGCGCCGCGGTCGAAGACGACGATGTTCTTCTCGAAAGTGAAGGAGAGGTGTTCCTCGGCGCGGCTGCGTTTGACCTGATATTCCTCGGAGAAGGCGAAGACGTTGTTCCGGATGACGTTGTCCTTGCCGTAGTGCTGGTGGAAGCCTCCGTCGGTGGTGTCGTGCACCACGTTGCCCTCCATCGTGATCCCGGTGCTCCCTTCGTCGGTGTAGAGACCCCAGCCGCCGTAGGTGAAGCAAGTCACGTCATGGATGAGGTTGTGGCTGACGGAGGTGCCTTCGGACGGCCCCAGCGTGTAGACGCCGCCCATGTCGCTGAGGAGGCCTTTGCCCAGGTGGTGCAGGTGGTTCCATGCGATCTTGTTGCGCTTGGCCGCGCTGGGCGCGTAGCCCCAGCGCCAGCCGACGGAGATCGCGGTGTAGAAGAAGTCCGAGATTTCGTTATGAGTCACCTCGTTGTCGGAGGACGAGCCGACCCAGACGCCGACCGCGCAGGGGAAGAGCAGGCCGCCGTCCCGGATGATGTTGTTATGGATCCGGTTATGGCTGACGTGGTCCGCGGGCTTGGGCTCGTCGCGGAGGGAGCCGATCTTCACGCCGCCGGCGCCCAAGTCGGTAACGAGGCACTTCTCGACGACCACCTCGCGGCACCCTTGGCGCAGGGAGAAACCGTAGCCGCCGACGTGGGCCAGTTCGCATCCGAAGAACCCGACGGAACGGGCGTGCTCGAGGACGATCGCGCCGTCGACCGTCCGCACCGCGGCTTGGTTCGGCGCCGCGGTGGCGAGCGAGGGCACGCCCTTGGCATGGCGGAAACGCAGGCCGCGGAACGCGAGGTGACGGACCGGGGCCTCGGCGGTGCCGGCGAAGGTCAGCAGCGTCTCCGCGACCGGGATGACGCCGCGGAGGGACGCGATGTCTTCGCCAGGACGTGGCAGGTAGGTCAGGCGACCGTCCCGGTCCAGGAACCATTCGCCGGGTTCGTCCAGCAGGCCCGGCAGGTTCTCGATGACCATGCCGGTGAGATGGTCGAAGCCCGTGTTGGCCTTCTGGGCGGGTCCGCGGACTTTCAGCACGCCCGCGGCCGGATCGGCGGACTCCACGCGGCTGCGCGTCGTGTCCCACTTGTGGTAGAAGGTGACCACCGCGTCCTTCGTCTCGGCGGCGCTTGCTTCGCCGAACGCCGTGAGCTCTTCCGACAGGACGCGCAGGGTCAGTTCGGTGAAGCCAGGTTCCGCCGCGTCGGCCGGCAGGCGCTGCTCGCTTTCGAGGCTGCGGAGGAAACGCGTGCCGGGGCGCGATGCCCGGGCCCGGGTGGCTCGTCGGTCGCCGATCCAGAGTTGTTCCGTGCGCCCTGTCACCGGCGGCGTGTCCAGGTTCCAACGGCCGTCCTTGCCGGCCGTGAACGGCGGAAGCTCGCGCCCGCCGGAGATCACGACCTTGGCGCCTGCGGCGGCCTCGTAGGAAATCGCCCGTCCCGCTTCGCCGGAGTCGGCGCCTTCGAACGCGACGGCCGTGGTGAGCCGGTAGGTGCCTTCGGCGAAGATCACCCGGACCGGTCCGGCGAGCGGGCGGGGCAGCTTGCGGATCGCGCGTCGCGCGCCTTCGAGGGAGGCCAGCGGCGCGTCAGGCGTGCCGGCGGCTTGGTCGTCGCCGCGCGGGCTGACGTGCACGTCGAGGGCGAAGACGGCGCCGGGCAGCAGAAGGGCGGCGAGGATCGGACGCAGGAAAGGCATGGTCATCCCGACAAAGGAGGCCCAGTGCGGTTCCCTCAAGACTTACGTGCGACGTAGAAACGCGTCTCTCCGGCGAACTCGCGGACGACCGGACCGTCCGGGGCGACTTCGGAGCTCAGCGGGCACTCCAGGACCTCGAAGCCCGTCTCCGACAGCTCCTCGCGGGTCTCGTTCTCGGTGCTGCTATGGATGAAGACCGGCGACGTGTCGCTCTCGTGCCAACGGTCGCCCGGGATGATGTCGGCCTCGCGGGCTTCTTTCGCCCAATAGGCGGCGTTGGCTCCTTTCTCCCGGTCGGAGGCCGTGAACAGGAAGATGCCGCCCGGACGGAGCACGCGCCGGATCGAGCGCAACGCGGCGAGCCGATGTCCGCGGCTGGGCAGGCACATCAGGCCGTTGAAGGCGAAGATCGCGTGGTCGAAGGAGGCCTCCGGGTAGGTGAGGGCCGTGGCGTCCTGCTGCTCGACGCAGTGTTCCCAGTCCTCGTCGTGGTCGGCCAGGACGGCGCGCGCGAGGCTGACCATGACCGGCGAGAAGTCCGTGGCCGTCACCTCATGGTAGCCGGCCTGCCGCAGGCCGAGCACCACGCGTCCGCCGCCGCAGCCAAGTTCGAGGAGGCGGGCCGACTTCGGCAGGTAGCGATCGATCAGCACGCGTTCGGAAGCCCACAGTCCGACCCGGACGGCGGCCCGGGCGTAGTGCAGCGCCGTCTCCGTCTCGAGCCAGTGGGCCTGCGGGTCGCGATCCATCCTCGTACGCAAGCGAAACTTGCCTCCGAAGCAACCGCAGGAACACTCAGGTCATGTTCCGGACCATCCTTTTCGCCGGCCTGCTCGCCTTGACCGCCTGCGACAGCCGTCAGACGCCGGCCGCGGCGACGCGTGAGCTCGGCCTCGAGACGCGCTTTCCGGTGCGCATGGGCGACGTCCTGGCGCGGCTGCGGGTCGCCGCTTCCGACCTGGAAAAAGCGCGCGGGCTCATGGGGGTCGCCCGTTTGGACGAGGCCGAAGGCATGGCGTTCATGTATGACGCCGAGACGCGCATGGGTTTCTGGATGAAGGACACGCTGCTCGACCTCGACATCGCGTTCGTCGACCGCGACGGCGTCATCCTCGAGGTGCGGACCATGACGGCGGGCGACACCGACACCACTTCCTCGCTTTCCGACCAGGCCCGTTTCGCCGTCGAGATGCGGGCCGGCTGGTTCCGCGATTTCGGCGTCAAGCCGGGCGACAAGGTCGCCGTCGAGGACTTGCGGGCCGCCCTGGCCGCCCGTGGCTTCGACGCGCGCAGGTTCCTGCCCTGATCAGAGCGAACGCCAGACGAACAGCGCGGTCGCGGCCGTTCCGAGCATCGCCAGCACGAACGCGAGGGCGAGGCGTTCCGCGGCCGTCGTGAGCAAGAGCCTCATGCGCGCGGCGACAGCCGGGCCGCGGCGTCGCGGAGAAAGGCCGTCAGCCGGAGCAGGAAGAACGGCGAGGGCGAGCCCTCGGCCGGGGCGAGCGCTTGCTCCGCCGCGGCGATCTCGGCGTCGAGACGGCGGAAGGACTCGCGCCAGGCTTCGGTCGAGATCAGGCGACGGGGGTCTCCGCCGGCGCGGAGTTCGACGAGGAAGCCTTTGCCCGAGCGGTCCCTTTCGAGCAGCATCGGCAGCGTGAGTTTGCCGCTGGCGGCGTCGGTGCCGAGCGTCTTGCCGGCTTTGGCGTCGTCCTGCAGCAGGTCGATCAGGTCGTCATAGATCTGGTAGGCGACGCCGAGGTGCCGTCCGAACAGGGCGCAGGCGGCGACATGGCCGGCCGGCCGGTCGGCCATGAGGGCGCCCACCTGGCAGGCGCCCTCGAAGAGCTCGGCCGTCTTCAGGCGGATGTGACGGTAGTAGTCGTCCAAGGACAGGTCGTCCTGTCCGCGGGAGAACGTCTGGCAGACCTCGCCGGAGCAGACTTCGCGCGAAGCCCGGGCCACGATACGGCAGAGCTCCGGGGTCGGGTGGTCGGCGGCGAGCACGAGCGCGTGGGCGAACAGCGCGTCGCCGAAGAGCACGGCGGCGTGCGCGCCGTGGGTGCGGTTCGGGGTGGCGCTGCCGTGGCGGGTGTCGGCGCCGTCGAGGACGTCGTCATGGACGAGCGTGGCGAGGTGCACCAGTTCGATGATGCCGGCGCCTCGGACCAAGGCGGCCGGCGGGGGTCCGCCGGCGCCGGAGCCGAAGGCGAGCAGGGGCCGGAGGCGTTTGCCGGGGTGGGCGAGGATGTCGCGGACCATCGGGCGCACTTCTGGTTCGAAGGCGAGCTCCTGCGCCGCGAGGAATTTCTCGAGCGCGGCGAAATGGGCTTCGAGGCCGGCGTGCAAAGGGGACGACACGCCGCAATGTGCGGCGGATGCCGGCGAGGCGCAAGCGCAGGATGCTGGCAGGTCCGTCCCGGCGCTTCAGGGGACGAACTTCGTCTCGACCGCGACGGTCACCTTGCCCGTGCTCGCGCACTCCGCGCAGGGGACGCGTTTGTCGAGCAGCTGTCCCTTCTGTGGTTCGCGCGTGAAGCCGAGCCCGCCGCAGGCCTTGCATGAGGCCTGTTCATGCGTGAGCACGTTCAGGTCGGCGCCGGCGGCGATCGCCTCGGCGAAGCGCTGCAGGCCGGCCGGGGAGTCCTCGAGGGTCGCGCATTCCACGAAAGCCTCGCGACGCAGCGTCAGGCGCCGGCCGGCGAGAGGCGGGAATTCGGCCGTCAGCAGGACGGCGACCATGCCGACGTGCATGCCCGTCAGCTTCCCGGTGTCGCCGACCTTGGCGGGCTTGTCGAGGAGCAGCACGGCCATCGTGTCGACGCCGGCGGCGAGCGCGTCGTTCGGGCCGGCGGCGGGCCAGGCCGCCTTGGCGAGGAAGCGTTGGTCTCCCAGGTCTTGGAGCAGCGCGTAGTTCACCGTGGTCAGGTACCCCGTGGCCTTGCTCGAGCCGGCCGGGGAGCCGTCGACGATGCGCTGGCCTGCGAAGGCCGTGTAGAGGCGCTGAAGTTCCTTGGTCGTCTCGAAGGAGCCGATGCGGTTCAGCTTGGAGAGCTGGAAGGTCCGGCTCACCTTGGGTTCCGGCAGCGTAAGCAGGCGGAACGGCGTGATCACCACCGAGGTGTCGGGCTGCGCGGCGTTAATGCCGGCCGCGGGGGCGGCCGGCGGGACGCCTTGCGCGACGGGCCCGGCCGGGGGGAGGTCGGAAGCCTTCGTGCCGAAGAGGCTGTTCGGCGCGGTCTGGGCGGCCAGCGGGAGCGTGAGCAGGGCGAGCAGGAGGCGAGGGGTCATCGTCTTAGTCAAGGGAGCTCAGGTCGCCCTCGACGGGCGGCGGGGTGGATTTCGGTTTGTCGGCCACGCTTGAGGCGGCGGACGAAGGCGTCACCGGGTCAGGGGAACGGCGGGGACGGTAGGCTTCGCTCCGGCCGTCATCGTCGTCATCATCGTCCGAGTCATCGTCCTCCGGGTCGGGTTTGTCGCCGCGGGCGACGCGCTTGCGACGCACGATCACCGTGCCGACGGCGACGGCGGAGAGGTAGAAGCCGAACAGCACGCCCGTCATGACCAGGAGCGAGATCGGTTCCGCGATGGGGGTGATGAGGGCGACGAGGAACATGATGCCGACCAGCATGCCGCGCCAGGATTTGAGGAGCGTGCGGGGCCGGACAAGCTCGAGCCACATCAGGACGATGAGGGCGAGGGGAAATTGGAAGGTCAGGCCCGTCAGCAGGCACATCATCACCACGAAGGCGTAGTAGTCGGAAGCCTGCCACGTCACTTCCATCCTCATGCCTTCGGCGAAGTGCTGCCAGATCTGGATGGACATCGGGCTGAGCCAGTAGAAGGCCAGCGCCGCTCCCAGCATGAAGAGGATGAGGGCCGCCGCGCAGAAAGGGACGAGGCCTTGCTTCTCGCGGTCGGTCAGCGCGGGGCCGACGAAACGGGCGGTCTCGTAGAGGAAGACCGGGGAAGCGACCGCCACGCCGACGCCGAAGGCGGCGTACATGAGCACCTTCCAGACTCCCATGAAGGTGAACTCCTTCAGTTCTCCCATGTTGACCAGGCCCGGGCCCGGTTCGCTCAGGGCGAAGGCCAGCGGCGAGGTCTCGGGGTGCTTGGCCCATTCGAGCGGCAGGCTGAGCAGGGCCGGGGTCTCCCGGTAGAACGCCAGCGCCGCCACCATGCCGACGGCGAAGACCGTGACCACGCGGATGAGCGAGATGCGGAGGTCGTCCAGGTGTTCCAGGAACGACATCTCGCTCCGGGGCTTGTTGCGGCGAATGAGGGAGGAAAGCATGGGTTAATCCTTGCGGAGGAGGTCCTTGATCACGTCGAGGCTCAGGCCGGACGAGGCGGAGTCTGATTCGGTCAGGAGCTTACGCAACATCTCAGACTTGGACTTTTGCAGCTCCATCACGCGCTCTTCGATGGTGCCGGCGGCGATCAGCTTGATGCTGGTGACGGTCCGGGTCTGGCCGATGCGGTGGGCGCGGTCCGTGGCCTGGGCCTCGGCGGCGGGGTTCCACCATGGGTCGAAGTGGATGACCGTGTCGGCCCCCGTCAGGTTGAGTCCCGTGCCGCCCGCCTTGAGGGACATGAGCATGACGGGGATGGACGGCGTCGAATTGAAGGTGTCGCAGACGCCCTGGCGGTCCTTCGTGGAGCCGTCGAGGTAGCAGTAGGGGATGTCGCGGTCCTCGAGGGCTTCCTTGAGCAGCTGGAGCGCCGTGACGAAGGTGGAGAAGACCAGCATGCGGTGGCCGGCGTCCTTGGATTCCTCGACGAGCTCGAGGAACGCCTGCAGCTTGGCGGAATCGGCCTCGGCCATCTTCGGGTCGAGGATGCGCGGGTCGGCGCAGATCTGGCGGAGGCGGAGCAGCTGGTTGAAGGCGGCCATCTGGATGCGGGCCTGGGTGGCGCCGCCCATCTCCATCTCGAAGATCTCCTGGCGCGTGGACTCGAGGACCTCGTCGTAGAGTTCCTTCTGGTTGTCCTCGAAGTCGCAGTAGACGACCTGCTCGATCTTCGCGGGCAGCTCCGGCGCCACCGCCACCTTCGAGCGGCGGAGGATGTAGGGCGCGGCCATCTGGAGCAGGCGGTCGTCGTGCCATTTGCGCTCGTCGGCCTGCACGCGTTCCTCGGGCTTGGGGAGGTAGCCCGGCATGAGGAAACCGAAGAGCGAGCGGAGGTCTTCGAGCGAGTTCTCGACCGGCGTGCCGGTGAGGATGTAGCGGCCCTTCGCGATGAGCTGCTTGACGGCCTTGGCGGCCTGGGCGCGGGGGTTCTTGATGTTCTGGCCTTCGTCGCAGATCGCCGCGCCCCAGGTGATCACGGAGAAGGCGGCGACGTCGCGGGCGAGCGTGCCGTAGGAGGTGATGACGAGGTCGAAGCGCCGCAGGTAATCCTCCGCGGTGAAGCGGTTCTGGCCATGGTGGGCCAGGACCTTCAGGCCCGGGGTGAAGCGTCGCGCCTCGCGGCGCCAGTTCTCGACGAGGGACGCGGGGCAGATCACCAGGCAGGGCCCGTCGTCGGGGCGGTGGCGCCGGAGCGCCTCCATGAAGGCCAGCGCCTGCACGGTCTTGCCGAGGCCCATCTCGTCGGCGAGCAGGCCGCCGAGCGAGTGGTTATGGATGTGCCAGAGCCAGGCGACGCCGACCTGCTGGTAGATCCGGAGCATCTGGTTGAGCTCCTCGCGGATCGGGGCGGGCTGCAGCTTCGAGAGGTTGCGGATCGCGGATGAGCGCTGGCTCCACGTCTCGGGCGGGGCGAAGGCGGCCTGGAGCTCCTCGGCGATCGCATCGGCGCTGGCGAGGTCGGCGAACCCGAGCTTGAGGTTCAGGTCCAGGTCCACGTCGCGCCTGGCCTCGCCGGTGATGCGTCGCTGCGCGTTGCGGATCGACTCCATCAGCTCCGGCGTGATCAGGCGCGGGCCGCGGTCGGTGTAGAAGAACATGCGGCCGCTGGACAAGGCCTCCTGGATGACCTTCGGCGACTTGCCTTCCGGGTCGATGCCGATGGCGAAGCGGAAGCCGTCGTTCTCTTCGGACGCGTCGCATTTGGCCTTGGCGAGGTCGACGTTGCGCAAGGAGTGCTCGAGGTTGTGCGTGAAGAAGGCGCCGTTGTCCGTCATCAACAGCTTGTGATGGCGGGCGAGGAAGTTGAGCACCTGGATGGTGCCGGCGAGGTACCACTCGCGCGTGGTCGTCTCGAGCGTGAAGCCGCTGCGTTGCAGCACGTCGCGCAGTTCAGCCACGGGGCCCGAGGACTGTTGCGGGAGGCGGATGCGCAGCCACTTCATCGACCCGTCGACCCACGGGCGGTCCTCGCGGCCGCGTTCCTGCGAGCGGACTTCCTGCTCCTCGGGGCCGTCGTCAGGCGTCTCGCCGGCGGCGTTGGTCTGCGGGGTCGAGACCGGTTCGTCGAGATGCTCATGGACCTTGTCCAGCTGGTCTCCGTCCCAGGCCAGCGGGCTTTCCGGCGCATTCGCCATGCGGAAGATGGTCAATCCTTTGCCGATGGCGAGGAGCTGGCGCAGGTGGCGGCGGGTGAGCGGGAGGATGCCCTGCAGCTTGCCGTGGCAGAGGTTCTCGAGGATCGCCAGGAAGAAGACCGTGTCGGGTTCGATGGTCCAGGCCTTGCCACGGTCGAGGTTCTCGGGGGCGACCTGGACCCCGTCGACGCGCAGTTCGAGCCGGCAGATGATCTCGTCGCGCGCGGCGGCGGTCGCGATGTTCGGCGGCACGATGAAGCGCGCCTCGATGGGCGTGCCGCGTTTATCCGAAAGGGTGAGGGATTTGAGCCGGGGTCCTGCCGGGGTCGTCTCCGCTTGCTTTGACTGTTCCTTCTTCGTGTCCGTCGTCTGTTCCTTGGTCACCGCCGCCGTCGGCGGCCGGCCGGGCGGCGCCGCCGGTCTGGCCGGCGTCGGTGGCTCGGGCTTGATGTAGCCCTCCTTGGCCGCGAGCACCAAGTAAGCGGCGACGGAGTGCACGCAGAGCTTCCTCCGGCCGACCGAGACTTCGCAGCCGCATTCGTTGCGCTGGAAAGTGACCGAGCGCAGGTTCCAGCGGGCTTCGCGGGATTCGGTGCCGTCGTCGACGAGGGCTTCCGCGACCGGAGGGGTCCAGAGGGCCTTCTTCACCTTGCCCTTGGCTACCAGCTCCTTGGCGAGGAGCACGGTCGCTCCGCCCGCGAGATCGATGAGATCGTCTTCGGAGATGTTGGGCAACGGCTGACGCGGCGCCATGGTGAGGGTGTGCGGTGAAAAGCGACGTCCGAAAGGACGCGCCAAAGGAGGGAAAACCTAGCGGGAAGACGTATCGCCTAGACGGCGACGTCTTGGACCGGGACTCCAGGGTGCATCTCGAAGATGCCCACAGGGGTCGTCGGACCTGTCATCACGATGGAATAATCCTCACCGATGCCAATGATAATCTGTCCGCCGGGCATATTGACCGTCAAATCCGCGTCCACCAGGCCCATTTTGCGGGCTACGGCGGCCGATGCCGAGGAGGAGGAGCCGGAGGCCATGGTGTAGCCGGCCCCGCGTTCCCAGATCTCGATGCGGACGTTCTTGCGGTCCAGGATCTTCATGAACTGCACGTTGGTCCGGTTCGGGAAATTAGAGTGCGTCTCGAGGTGAGGGCCGTAGGTCTTGGCGAGGTCGGGAGTGAGGTCTTCGACCGGGATCACGCAGTGAGGGTTGCCGACGGTCGCGGCCCAATACCTGAAGGTCTTGCCGAGGACGGTGATCTCCTCGCCGAGGACTTCGCGGTCCGCGCCGACGTGCGGGATGACCGGCGCGCGGAAGGAGACCTTGCCCATCTCGACGCGGATACGGTCGCCGCCGTCGAAGACTTCGCAGCGGACGACGCCGCCGAGGGTGTGCAGCTTGAACTCCTGGCCTTCCTGGATGCGCTTGGTCTCGAGGAGGTGGCGGCAGAAGATGCGGATGCCGTTGCCGGACTTCTCGGCCTCGGAGCCGTCGGGATTCAGGATGCGCAGGCCGAAGGTGCCGTCCGTGCGTTCGATCGGTCCGTAGAGGATGCCGTCCGAGCCCAGTCCGAAGTGGCGATGGCAGACCTTACGGACGGCTTCCGGCGAAAAGAGGGCGGGGCAGTCCTTGGGTTCGAGGACGAGGTAGTCGTTGCCGAGGGCGTGGTATTTGGCGAAGCGCATGCTCGTCCTTTGATTGGGCTTTCGGGGCGGGTTTGGCAAGCGTGGGTGGCTTATACTGTAGGCTTGGTTTCCGTCTCGGCCGGGCTTACCTACCGTCCATGCGCTTCCTGCCCCTGGTTGCCCTGTCCTGCGTGCTCGTCGCCTTCGCGGCCGAGAAACGCCCGCCCAACATCGTGCTGCTTTATTCCGATGACATCGGCTGGGGCGACCTCGGCTGCTACGGCGCGAAGGTCATCCCGACCCCGAACCTCGACCGCCTCGCCGCGCAGGGCACCCGCTTCACGTCGGGCTACTGCACTTCCGCCACCTGCACGCCTTCCCGCTATTCTCTCCTCACCGGCGAGTACGCCTGGCGCCGCCAAGGCACCGGGGTGCTGCCGGGCGACGCCCGTCTCATCATCAAGCCCGGCCGGCCCACGATGGCCGCCAGCCTGGCCAAGCTCGGCTACGCCACCGGCGTGGTCGGCAAGTGGCACCTCGGCCTGGGCTCCGGCGACGTGGACTGGAACAAGAAGATCGACCCGTCGCCCAACCAGATCGGCTTCACCTACTCTTTCATCATGGCCGCCACCGGCGACCGCGTGCCCACGGTGTTCGTCGAAGACGGCTCCGTCGTCGGCCTCGACCCGAAGGATCCGATCGAGGTCAGCTACAAGCAGCCTTACCTGGGCGACCCCGACCTCAAGAACGACGCTGAGCGCGCGAAGCTCAAGATGGATTGGTCCCACGGGCACAACATGGCCCTCGTCAACGGCGTCGGCCGCATCGGTTGGATGAAGGGCGGCAAGGCGGCCGTCTGGAACGACGAGACGATGGGCGACACGTTCGCGGACAAGGCCTGCGCGTTCATCGCGCGCAACAAGGAAAAGCCTTTCTTCCTCTATTACGCCTCGCACGAGAACCATGTCCCGCGCGTCCATCATCCGCGCTACGCCGGCAAGACCCCGCTCGGTCCGCGCGGCGACGCGGTGGTCGCGTTCGACGACCAGGTGGGCCGCATCCTCGCCGAGCTCGACAAGCAGGGCCTCGCCGAGAACACGCTCGTGGTCTACACTTCGGACAACGGTCCGGTCCTCGACGATGGCTACAAGGATCAGGCGGTGGAGCGGAACAAGGCCGCGGCGCATGCCCCGGCGGGTCCTTTCCGTGGCGGCAAGTATAGCATCCTCGAGGGAGGCACCCGCGTGGGCTTCATCGCCCGCTGGCCCGGCCGCACGCCCGCCGCCAAGGCCTCCGACGCGCTCATCTCGCAGGTGGACCTTCCCGCCGTCTTCACGAAGGTCGCCGGCGGCGATCCGGCGGACTTCCTGAAACTCGATTCGGTCGATTCTTCCGCGGCCCTCACCGGCGGCCAGGGACGCGAGACGCTGATCTCGAGCACGCAGGGCAACGTGCTCTCCATCCGCGACGCGCGATGGAAATTCATCTCGGGCGTCGGCGCCCCCGCGAAGGGCAAGAAAGCCCAAGGCCCGCTCGTCGACCTGCTGGGGTCCGAGGCCGACCAGGCCGCCGACCGCCGTGATCAGGCCGGTCCCCGTCTCTTCGACCTGCAGGCCGATCCCGGCGAACGTCACAACGTCGCCAAGGAGCACCCCGAGGTGGTCGCCCGGCTCAAGGCCTTGCTCGAGGCTCAGCGCGCGAAAGGCGTCGCGCAGCCGTTGCCGAACTGATCGCCCGTCAATCTTCGTCGCCCGCCTTCTCCCGGCTTGAAGCGGGAGAGCGAAGGACGATGCTCGGCGCATGAGCCAGACCCCTCTCCGCGTCCTTTGTGTCGGCGCCGGCCACATGGGCCGTTCGCACGCCCTCGCTTACCATAAGCTGCCCGGTTTCCGGATCGTCGGCCTGGTCACCCGCTCCGCCGAATCCCGCGCGAGGCTCAACGCCGAGCTCGGCGGCGGCTACGCCGAATACGCCGACTTCCATGCGGCGCTCAATGCCACCAAGCCGGACGCGGTCTCGATCTCCAGCTACCCGGACACCCACGCCGAATACGCCGTCGCCGCGCTCGAGGCCGGTTGCCACGTGTTCGTCGAGAAGCCGCTCGCGGTCACCGTCGCCGCGGCCGAGCAGATCGTCGCCAAAGCCAAGGCCGCGAAGCGCAAGGTCGTCATCGGCTATATCCTCCGCCACCACCCGGCCTGGACGCAGTTCATCAGGACCGTGCAGACGCTGGGCAAGCCGCTGGTCATGCGCATGAACCTGAATCAGCAGAGCTATGGCGACATGTGGAAGACGCACAAGTCTCTCATGCAGACCTGCAGCCCCGTCGTCGACTGCGGCGTCCACTACGTCGACGTGATGTGTCTCATGACCGGCAGCCGGCCGGTGCGCGTCTCCGGCATCGGCGCCCGGCTCTCCGACGAGCTGCCGGCGGGCATGGTCAACTATGGCCACCTGCAGGTCACCTTCGCCGACGGTTCCGTCGGTTGGTACGAGGCCGGCTGGGGTCCCATGATGTCCGAGGAAGCCTTCTTCGTGAAGGACGTGATCGGTCCGAAGGGCTGCGTCTCGATCGTCGCGGGCAAGGCCTCGCAGGCCGGCAACTCCGCCGACGTCGATTCCCACTCCGCCGCGCAGGCGCTCAAGGTCCACCATGCCGCCCTTGGCGCCGACGGCCGGTTCCTGAAGCCCGACGAGATCGTGCCGACCGAGGCCGATCCCGGCCATGACGGGCTCTGCGAGCGCGAGCAGGCCTATTTCGAAAAGGCCATCCGCGAGGACCTCGACCTCACCGCGCACATGGACGACGCCGTGAACTCGATGCGCATCGTCGCCGCGGCGGACCGGTCGTTCCGCGAAGGCCGCACGATCGACCTCTGACCGACGATGGCGCATCCGAACCTCGTGTTCATGGGCGTCTGCGGCTGCGGCAAGAGCACCGTGGCCGAACTCTACGCGCGCCGGACCGGCGCGACGCTGATCGAGGCCGATGATTTTCATCCGCCGGAGAACGTCGCGAAGATGAGCGCGGGCACGCCGTTGACCGACGAGGACCGTGCCGGCTGGCTGGCGGCGATGGCGGACCGGCTGGCCGCCGGCAAGGCGCGAGGCGAGGCGATGGTCCTCACCTGTTCCGCGCTGAAACTGGCCTATCGTGACCGTTTGCGCGCAGGCGATCCGGACCTCTTCTTCGTTTTCCTTGATGGTAGCCGGGAACTCCTGCAGGCCCGGATGGACGCGCGCAAGGGACACTTCATGCCGCCGGGACTGCTGGGCAGCCAGCTCGCCACGTTGGAGCCGCCGAACCTCGCGACGGAAAGGTGCCTGCACGTCAGTATCCGGCTGACGCCGCAGCAGATCTGCGCGACCGTGGCCGTGGCGATGCGCCGCTTCGCCTGAAAAGCGCAAGGCCCGCTTGCGCGGGCCTTCGTCGGCGAGCCCGGCGGGCTTACTTCTTCCAGTTGACCTTGGAAGGCTCGATCACGCTCGTCTTGTCGAGGGTGGGGAAGCCTTCCGGGACGGGCAGGGTGACCTTGCCGGTCGCGGCCCATTCGGTGGAGCGGGCGAGGATCGTCTGGAAGCCCACGCAGTGCAGGGCTTCGAAGGTCGTGTCGCCGGTCCACAGGTGACCCATGGAGGTGGTCACCACGCGGCCTTTGTTGAACGGGGCGTACCAGACCATCGGCTCGTGCATGTCGGTGCCGCCGAACTCCGGCTTGGAGAAGGAGCTGGAGAGGACATGCATGTGGTCGGCGCTCCCGCGCATGCGGCCGTAGAGTTCGTCGGTGGCGTGCAGCCACTCGGCGGGTAGGCCCTGCATGATCGGGTGGGCGGCGTCGCGGGTCTTGAGCGTGAAGACGTGCTTGGCGCCGTGGCCGGAGCCGAAGCCCTTGCCCTGGATCTTCTCGTCGGCGTCGATGAGCGCGACGGCCTGGCCGGTCTTGTCGTCGACGGCGATGCGTTTGCCGAAGGTGGCGCCGCGCCAGCCGCAGCAGATCATCTCGTTGAAGTTGTCCCAGCCGGTGAAGGCGTTGTTCGCGGCGTGCACGTTGACGAGGCCGCCGCCGTTCATCACGAACTCGGTGAAGGCGTCCTTCATTGCGGTGCCCCATTCCGGGCCGTTGTAATTGTTCACGATCACCTGGTGGTCGGCGAACTTCGGGGCCCACTGTTCCCACTCGGCGGCGTGGGCCTTCACGAAGGCGGCTTCCTCGGCGTTCCACTCCTTCATCGCGGCGTCGAAGGCCTTCTTCGCGGCGGCGTCACCGGGCTTCGGGCGGCCGGGCTTGGGCTTGGCGAAACCGGCGGGGGCGGTGGCGACGGTCACCGAGAAGCGGCCGGTGGCCTCGAGGGTGGCCTTGCAGGCTTCGGTCGTGCGGACCCAGTCGTGGTTGTTGCGGCCGTCGAGGATGAGGACGCGGATCTTCTCGGCGGCGCCGAGCGGCAGGGCCAGGAGGGCGAGCAGGCAGATCAGCCCGAGCTTGTGCAGGGTTTTCATGGGGAGGCCTCCATTGGAGGGTTTTCCCTTGGCCGGGCGAGTGTTTTCATTGCCGGTCCAGCGAACGGTAGTGGATGGCCTCCAAGAGGTGCGTGGTGGCGATGCGGTCCGCCTCGGCGAGGTCGGCGATCGTCCGGGCCACGCGGAGGATCCGGTCGTAGGCCCGGGCGGACAACCCGAGTTTCTCCATCGCCTGCTGGAGCAGGTCGCCCTGCGCGCGTTCGAGGGCGCAGTATGCGCGGAGTTCGCGTCCGCCCAGCAGGGCGTTGCAGCCGGTCCCTTCCGGGAATCGCCGGCGTTGCGTCGCCCGCGCGGCCTCCACCCGCGCCCGGATGGCGGCGGAAGGCTCGCCGGGCGCGGCGTCGCGGAGCTCTTCGAGCGAGAGGGCGGGCGCTTCTATCTGGAGGTCGATGCGGTCGAGGAGCGGGCCCGAGATCCGCCCGCGGTATTTCCGGACCTGGACCGGCGAGCATCGGCATTCGCGCCGCCGGTCGCCGAGGTGGCCGCACGGGCAAGGGTTCATCGCGGCCACGAGCATCAGGCGCGCGGGCAGGGTGACCTTCGCCGCGGCGCGCGAGACGGTCACCTGGCCGTCCTCGAGCGGCTGGCGTAATACTTCGAGCGCCGCGCGCCGGAACTCCGGCAGCTCATCGAGGAAGAGCACGCCGAGGTGCGCGAGCGAGACCTCGCCGGGGCCCGGGATCGCCCCGCCGCCGATCAGGCCGATGTCGCTGATCGTGTGGTGGGGCGAGCGGAACGGCCGCCGCCAGCCGCGCCGCGCGTCGGCGAGCGACGAACCCGCCGCGGAATGCACGCCGAGGATTTCCAGGAACTCCTCCGCGTCCGGCCGCGGCAGGATGGTCGGGATGCGTTTCGCGATCAGCGATTTGCCGGACCCGGGCGGCCCGATCAGCAACAGATTGTGCCCGCCCGCCGCGGCGACCTCGACGGCCCGTCGCACGGCTGCCTGGCCTTTGACCTCGCTGAAGTCAGGCAGGCCTGCCTCGGCGGTTTCGACGACCGGCGGCGGGGCGAGGGGGCTCACCTTGCGTTCGCCGGTGAGGAAGCGCAACGCCCCGTCGAGCGTGTCCGCCGGAATGGCCTCGACGCCGGCGACGAGCGCGGCTTCTTCGGCCGAGGCGCGCGGCAGGATGACGCCGCGCAGGCCGGACTTGCGCGCGAGGACGGCCATGGCGACCCCCCCGCGCACCGGTCGGGTCGCGCCACTGAGCCCCAGTTCGCCGGCGATGAGGTAGTGTCCGAGCGCCGCGCGGTCGAGCTGGCCGTTCGACGCCGCGAGCCCGAGCGCGATCGGGAGGTCGTAGATGGCGCCCTCTTTCTTCAGGTCGCCAGGTGCGAGGTTGATGGTGGTCCGCGTCTCGGGAAGCCGCAGGCCGCTGTTCTGCAACGCCGACTGCACGCGCTCCTCGGATTCCTTGACCGCGGCGTCGGGCAGGCCGACCAGCCAGAGGCCGTATTCGCCTTTCTCGCCGGAGTTGACCTCGATCTCCACGGGCACGGCTTCGACGCCGACCAACGCGGCGGAACGAATGACGGAAAGCATGCCGAAGGGCAGGGGGTTGTCGCCCGGGGCACAATCCCCGAAGACTAGGGCCCAAAGCCCAGCCAAACCGCCCATTCCCCGGCGGATTGCCTTGGCAACCCGGCCCCGGTTCCGCTGTCTGAATGGTTGCCCCGCATGACCTTACGCGCCGCCATCCTCGGTCTCCTCCTCCTGCCCCTCGGTTCCGCCGGGGCGTTGGCCCCTTTCCTGGAGAAGCACTGCGTCGAGTGTCACGACGCCGACACGAAGAAAGGCGGCCTCGACATGACCGCCCTGAAGTCGGACCTGCGGGATCCGAAGTCCTTCGCCGCCTGGGTCAAGATCCACGACCGCACCGCCGCCGGCGAGATGCCGCCCAAGAAGAAGGCCCGCCCGGACGCCGGCGAAACGTCGGCCTACCTCGGCGTGCTTTCCGCCAGCCTGCTCCGTGAGGACGCCGCCCGCATCGCCGCGCAGGGTCGTTCGGTCGAGCGACGCATGAACCGCTTCGAATATGAGAACGCGCTCCGCGACCTGCTCCGGGCGCCGTGGCTCGACATCAAGGAAGCCCTCCCGGAGGACACCGAGGCGCATCGCTACAACAAGAGCGGCGAGGCCTTGGATGTCTCGCATGTCCAATTGCAGCGGACCCTCGCCGCCGCCGAAGAGGCGCTGCGATCGGCGTTCATCTCCTCCGTCGCGCCCGACGAGACCGCCAGCCACCGGCATTACGCCCGTCAGCAGGGGAGCTACGTCGCCAAGATGAAGTTCTCCGAGTTCAACCAGTCACCCGAACGCGCGACCTTCCCGACGTTGGGTTTCAAAGGACAGCCGGAGGTGCGCGCGGGCAACGCCCCCGTCACCGTGGGCAAGGCCAACCGCATCCTGCGTGATGAGGAAGGCGTGGGGGTCGTCCACGGCTCTTATGAGCCGGTCGAGCCGAACTTCGGCACCTTCCGCGCGCCGCAGGCAGGCCGCTACCTGATCAAGCTCTGCGGGCATTCGGTCTGGGTCGGCCCGGGCAAGACGAAGTCCAAGGGCAAGGTGCGCTGGCAGATTCCCGACCTCGACGACATCTCCAAGGGACGCCGCTCCGAGCCGGTCACGGTCTACGCGCTCACGCCCCCGCGCGTGCTGCGCCGCATCGGCACGATCGACCTCGGGGCGGATGTCACCGTCGCCGAACTCGACGTCGTGCTCGAGGCCGGCGAGAGCATCCAGATCGACGTCACCCGTTTCTTCCGTTCCCGCCCCGGCGCCTCCCGGGCGCAGAACCCGCTCGCCACGCCCGAGGGTCAGCCCGGCCTGGTCATGCGCTGGATCGACGTGAAGGGTCCCCTGGCCCCGCAATGGCCGTCGGCTCCTTATGCCGTCCTCTTCGACGATTTGCCGGTCAAGCCCGCTCCCAAGGGGGCGGCCTTGCCTTACGCCGTGATTCCGCGCGACGCCTCGATCGACGCCGAGCGCCTGCTGCGCCGTTTCGTCCGCGCCGCCTACCGTCGCCCGGTCGCCGTCACGGAAGAAGTCCGTTTTCTGCCGGTGATCCAAGGCGCGCTGAGGTCGGGCAGCAGCTTCGCCGAGGCGATGCTCTCGGGTTACGCCGCCGTGCTCTGCTCGCCGTCCTTCCTTTACCTGCGCGAGTCGCCCGGTCCGCTGGACGACCACGCCCTGGCCTCGCGCCTGAGCTTCTTCCTGTGGAACTCGCCGCCTGACGCCGAGCTCTGCGCCTTGGCGGACGCGAAGAAGCTGCGCGACCCGGCCGTGCTGCGCGCCCAGACGGACCGCCTGCTCGCCGACGCCCGCGCCCAGCGGTTCGTCGAAGCGTTCACCGACTACTGGCTCGAACTGCGCAAGGCCGGCGCCAACGACCCGGACAGCCTGCTGTACCCGGACTACTACCTCGACGACCATCTGCTGGATTCGGCCCGCGACGAGAGCCATGCGACCTTCGCCGAGCTGCTCCGCGCCAATCTGCCGGCCCGCGCCGTCGTCGAGGCCGATTTCGTCTTCGTCAACGAACGCCTCGCTTCGCTCTACCAGCTCCCGCCCGTCGAAGGCGTGAAGTTGCGTAAGGTGACGTTGCCGGCCGGTAGCGTCCGCGGCGGTTTCATGACGCAGGCCGCGGTGTTGAAGGTCACCGCCAACGGCACCACGACCTCGCCCGTCATCCGCGGCGCCTGGGTGATGGAACGCATCCTCGGCCGCAAGCCGCCGCCCCCGCCTCCCAGCGTGCCGGCCGTCGAGCCCGACACCCGCGGAGCCGTGACGATCCGCCAGCAGCTTGAGAAGCATCGCACGCTCGAGTCGTGCGCTTCCTGTCACACTAAGATCGACCCGCCCGGCTTCGCGCTGGAGAGCTTCGACGTCATGGGCGGCTTCCGGGAACGTTACCGTGCCCTCGATGGCAAGACGCCCGAGGTCGGCATCGGCAAGAACGGACAGGCCTTCGCCTTCCACAACGCGTTGCCCGTGGAAGCCTACGGAGAGCTCGACGGCAAGGCGTTCAAGGACATCCGTGATTTCAAGCGCCTCGTCGCCGCCGACGAGCGTCAACTGGCCCGCAATCTGGTCGGTCAGTTCACGGCCTACGCCACCGGGGCCCCGGTGGGCTTCGCCGACCGCGCCAAGGTCGAAGCCGTCCTCGACGGGGCGCAGGCCGGCCGTTACGGCGTCCGCGACCTCGTCCGCGGACTTGTCACCAGCGAACTCTTCCTTAACAAGTAGACCCACCCCGATGGCCTCTTTCCGTTCCTCCCAGGCTCCCTTCGTCGCGTTCAAGCGCGCCGTCTCCCGCCGCCGCTTCCTGGCCGGCACCGGCGTGCTGCTGGCCCTGCCGATGCTCGACGCCATGACCCCGGCCTTCGCGGCGGCGCCGGCGCCGGCCACCAAGCCCCGGCGCATGCTGGGCATCTGCAACAACCTCGGCCTCGTCCCGGACTATTTCTTCCCGACAGGGAAGGGCAAGGACTACAAGCCCTCGGCGTATCTCGAGCTCCTGCAGGCGCATCGTGACGACTTCAGCGTCTTCTCCGGCGTCTCCCATCCCGACGTCGATGGCGGCCACCCGGCCGACAATTGCTTCCTGACCGCGGCGCCGCATCCGAGCAGCGGCGGCTTCCGTAACACGATCTCCCTCGACCAGTTCATGGCCGAGCGCATCGGCCACCTCACGCGTTTCCCGTCGATGACGCTCGGCGTGAACTGCGCCCGCGGCTCCCGCAGCCTCTCCTGGACCGCCGGCGGCGTGATGATCCCGACCGAAGAGCGCGCTTCCGAGGTCTTCCGGAAGATGTTCATGGGCGGCTCCGAAGCCGAAGTGAGGGCGCAGGAGCGCCGTCTCCAGCTCGGCCAGAGCATCCTGGACGCCGTGGGCGGCCAGGCCGGCGAACTCCGCCGCACGATGGGCGCGCGCGACCGCGACCGTCTCGACCAGTATTTCACCAGCGTCCGCGAACTCGAGCAGCGCATGCAGATGTCCAAGGAGTGGGAGCGCAAGCCGCGCCCCGTGGCCGCCGTGCCGGCTCCGCGCGACCCGGGCAGCCCCAAGGAGTACATGGACAAGGTCCGGCTGATGTACGACATGGCCCGCCTCTGCTTCGAGACCGACTCCTCCCGCGCGGTCACCCTCATGCTGGACAGCGTCAACACCCCGGCGCTCGACATCGATCACGTCCACACGACGACCGACGGCTACCACAGCCTTTCGCACCACGGGCGTTCCCCCAAGAAGCTCGAGCAGCTGAAGCAGATCGACAGCATGCACATGACGCTGCTCGCCAAGCTGATGGCCGACCTGAAATCCGCCAAGGAGGACGGGGCGCCGCTCCTGGACCGCACGATGATCCTTTATGGCAGCAACATGGGCAACGCCAGCACCCACGTGACGACGAACCTGCCGACCCTGCTCATGGGCGGCGGTTTCAAGCACGGTCAGCATCACGTCTTCGACACCGAGAACAACTATCCGCTGCCGAACCTCTACGTCTCCATGCTCCAGCGCATGGGCATCGAGGCGGACAAGTTCGCTTCGTCCACCGGCACCCTCCGGGGCCTCGACCTCGTCGGCTAATCGCAGGAAAGCGGACGTTTGGCCGATGATAGGCGCTTGCCCGGACCGGGCGTTCCGGGGCAGTCTTGAAGTCATCCCGTCATGAATATCCAACAGCACAAAGACGCCGTCGCCATGGGCCGGGCCGCGGCCGCGCACGGCGCCCGTGAGCTCCGCGCCATCCTCGCCCGCCAGCCCCGGGCGAACATCATCGTCGCCACCGGTGCCAGCCAGTTCGAGACGCTCAAGCACCTCGTGAAGGAGCCCGGCATCGACTGGACCAAGGTCACGATCTTTCACCTCGACGAATACGTCGGCCTTCCGGAGGCGCATGGCGCGAGTTTCCGCAAATACCTCCGCGAACGTTTCATCGACCAGCTGCCGGCGCGGGCCGAGTTCGTCCCGGTCGACGCCGACGCCGCGGATCTCCCCGCCGAACTGAAGCGTCTCAACGCGCGCATCGCGGCCTGTCCGATCGACCTCTGTTTCGCCGGTATCGGCGAGAACTCGCACCTCGCCTTCAACGATCCGCCCGCGGACTTCGAGACCGAGACGCCTTACATCGTCGTCAACCTCGACCAAGCCTGCCGCCAGCAGCAGTTCGGCGAGGGCTGGTTCCCGACCTTCGACGACGTCCCCAAGCAGGCCGTGTCGATGTCGATCCGCCAGATCATGAAGAGCGCCCGCATCATCTTGTCGGTCCCGGACAAGCGCAAGGCCGCCGCCGTGAAGGGCACGGTCGAAGGGCCCGTGACGCCGACCTGTCCCGCCTCGATCGTGCAGCGGCACCCGGATTGCACCTTGTACCTCGACGACGCCGCGGCGACCGAACTCGCCCGCTGACCCCGTGTCCGCCGTCCCTTCCCAGCGACTGCTTGGTCGTGATCCGGTCACGGGTCGCGGCTTGGCCGTCGAGGTCGAAGGCGGCGTCATCCGGTCGGTCGAATTTGCCGACCACGGGGAGAGGCAGTGGCTCAGCGCCGGGTTCGTCGACCTGCAGGTGAACGGCTACGCCGGACATGACCTCAACGGGCCGACGCTCGACGTCGCGACCGTGCGGGCGCTGTGCCAGGCGCTGCTCAAGGTCGGAGTCACGACGTTCTTCCCGACGATCATCACCGCGCCGGAGGCCCGCATCGTCGCGGCTTTACGGACGATCCGTGAGGCCTGCGCGCAGTCTCCGGAAGTAGCCGCGATGGTCGCGGGCATCCACGTCGAAGGACCGCATATCGCGCCCGAGGACGGCCCGCGCGGCGCGCACCCCGCGGCCGACGTGCGACCGCCCGACATCGCCGAGTTCGATCGCTGGCAGCAGGCCGCCGGAGGACACGTGAAGCTCGTCACGCTTTCGCCGCATTGGCCGGAGGCGCCGGCTTACGTGCGCCACCTCGTGAAGTCCGGCGTGCTCGTCTCGCTCGGACACACCTCGGCCGATGCCGCGCAGCTCGCCGCCGCGGTCGACGCCGGGGCGACGCTTTCGACGCACCTCGGCAACGGTTCGCATGCGCTGCTGAACCGCCGTCATAACCATCTCTGGCCGCAGCTGGCCGATGATCGGCTCACGGCCATGTTCATCGCCGACGGACATCATCTCACCGCCGCGCAGCTCAAGGTCATGCTCCGGGCCAAGGGTCCTGGGCGATCGTTGGTCGTCTCGGACTCCGTCGCCTTGGGCGGCTTGCCGGCGGGCAAGTACCGGACCCCGATCGGGGGCAAGGTCGAGCTGCGGCCCGACGGCTTCCTGGCGATCGACGACGGCACGGGTAATTACTTGGCCGGCGCCGCTTTGCCGTTGCTCGCGGCGGTCCCCGTCCTCGTCGGGCAGGTCGGTCTCACCTTCGGAGAGGCCTTGGCCTTGATGACGAGCGCGCCCGGCCGCCTGGTCGGGGGCAGGGGGGCGCTGGCCGTAGGGCAGCCGGCTGACCTGGTGGCTTTGGATTGGGACGGAAGTGTTTCGTTTCCGAGGGTAGCCGGCGTCTGGTCCCGCGGCGTAAAGTCCGGATAAATCGGCATGCATCGTTATTATCGATAGGTGGGGCCCACCAAAGCCTCGCCTGTCCGGGATTAGCGCCCATGTTAGGGGCATGGTTTCCAGCGACCTGCTCGGCCTCATTCTCGCGTTCGTCCTGCTCGGCCTGCTGATCTATCTCCCGATCCGTTTCTTTCTGCTCATCGGACAGGTCAAGGCGTTGGAGAAAGCCGTGCGCGAGCTCACCGTCCGGTCGGCGGCCACGACGCCGCCCCAAGCCGCGGCGCCCGAGGTCAGGTCGGTCGGTTTCGTGTCGGCTCCTCCGTCCGGAGCGTCCGGCCCCGCGGGCACGCCTCCGCCTTTGCCGGTGGCTCGTCCGGCGGCTGCGACCGTCGCGCCGAGCGCGGGGGCTCCGCTGACGGGGCGCCTGCGCGAACTCGGTCTGCTGCCGCCGGCCGAGCTGAAGGGTGAATACGCATTGGGTGCTTGGTGGGCGGTGCGCGTCGCCGGCGTGCTGGCCGTGGCGGCGGCGGTCTTCCTCGGCATCTGGCTCAACTTGCGCTCCACCATCCCGCCGATCGTCCGTGTCATCGAGGTCGCGTTGGTCGGCGCCGGGCTCTTCTGGGGCGGTCTCCGGCTCTCCTCGAAAAGGCCGGACCTTGGGCAGGTCGTGGCGGCGGCCGGCCTCGCCGTGTGGCAGTTCGCGGCCTGGGCCACCTACGGGCTCGACAGGATGCGCGTCTGCGACAGCGCCGCGACCGCCGCGCTCGTCCAGCTCGCCGTGGCGATCGGCGTCGCCGGCATCGCCTTGTCGAGGCGAAGCAAGCTGTTCGGCCAGCTCGCCGTCGTCTTCGCGGCGCTGGCGGTTTATTTCTCCATCGGCCCAGGCGCGGCGTCAGCCCAGAGCGCGACGGGGGCCGCCTTGGTCGCCCTCCTGGGTGCCATCCTGATGGTGCGTGGTCCCTGGGGTTCCGCGGGCGGCCTGGGCCTCGTTGGTTCGCAAGTCTGTCTTCTGCTGCTTTATGATGCGATGCCCTCGAAGGAGGCGGATTACCTTCCTTTGCAGCTCGCCGCCCTCGCGTCGTTCATCGTCCTCTGGCTCGGTGAGCGGCTGGTGAAGGACGACGCAGTCCTGTCAGGCCGTGACGGGCGCGCGGCTTTCCAGCTCGGCGCTTTCTTCGCGCCGGCCTTGCTGGCTCTCTTCCTCGCGACCGGCGGCGACCAATCCCGCGCCACGGTGTCCTTGCTGGCCGCCGCCGTCGCCGCTCTGGCCGGTCTGGCGGAGCGCGGCCGCAACCGCCTCGTCTTCGAGGTCCTCCTGCTCGCCGCCGTGGGCTTCGCCGCCGCCGGCCTGGCCTGGTTGGCGGATCCTCACCTCGTCTGGCTCATCTGGGCGCTCGCCGCCGCGGGTGCGCTGCTGGTCGGCACGCGGACCGGCTCGGAGCTCGTCCGCTGGTCGGCGGAAATCCTGGGTGGCGTGGCCGCGTTCGCTTTCATCGATCACCCTCCGGCGCAGCCCTGGATATCCCTGTTCGGCATCGGTACCTTCGCCTGGTTGCTGGCTTTCCGTGAGGATTGGGAGCGTGCCGCCGGCTGGCAGCAGCTGCGGCGCCTCGTCGGTATCGTAAGCCTGGCCTTGGTCGTGCTCTCCGTGCAGGAATTTTTCCCCAAGGCCGACACCGGTTGGCCTTGGTTGGCGGTGTTGCTTGTCGCCGCCTTGCGTTTCCGCCCCGCGTTGCTGTGGGCGGCGCTGCCGGCTTATCTCTTCACCGGCGTCTTGGTGGTGTTCTGGCGTCCCCTCGTCGGTTCGGCGGGCTCTTCGGCTTGGTGGGTCGTCTGGGCCGCTTTGCTGGTGGTGTTGAACGTCGGCGCCTTGTCGCGTCTGCTCGGACGCCCGGAAGCCTTCGCCAAGGCCCTCCGGTTCGCCTTGGCTCTGGTCACCGCAGTGACCGTCTACGCCTTCGTCGCTGCCGTGTCCCGCAGCCTTCTGCCGCTCGCCAAGGACGCCTGGTCGCCCGCCGCCTGGCAACTCGCCCTCACTTGGTCGGGCGGGGCGGCCATGCTCGTGGGCGTGACCGCGCTCTGGCGTCGCCTCGGCGCCGTGCCGACCGAACTCTCCTTGGCGGCGACGGGCGCCCTGGCCGGATTCTTCATCCAAGGAGTCGTCAATGCCGGCTCCGGACTGACTGGGCTCGGGCTGGCGCACAGCTTTCTCGTGCTCCTCGGGCTGGCCTGCCTGCTTTACGTCCTGGCCGTCCATACCCGCGGACAAGGCGCCTGGGGCACCGTCCAGAGGTCGTTGCTCGGCGTCGTTTCGCTCTACTTCATGGCCTTCATCATGCTCTCGCGCCTTCCCGGCGCGGGTGTCTCGCTGTTCTGGGCCCTCTCCGCGGTGCTGACGTTCGTGCTCGGCCATCTGCTCGCCACGCGTTCCTTCCGCATGCTCGGCCTGGCCGGGCTTGTCATCGCCGCCGCCCGCGTGCTGACGCACGACATCACGGATCTCCTCGGCCGGATCGTCGCCTGCGGCGCCCTGGCCCTGGCCTTCTTCGGCATCGCGTGGCTCTACGGCCGCATCATCGCCGAGAAGAAGGCCGACTGAGTCCGCCATGACCACGCAACGCTACGACGGCCACGTCCACCTCGTCGGCAACGGTCTCTCCGGCAGCGGTTGCTGGCTCCGGCTGGATGGCCTGTGGCACCGCGCTCTCGGCGAGGTGATGCGTCGGAC
>SXGR01644464.1_pt1 | contig 25472 bp, 29 predicted proteins | sample 3174711 | NCBI WGS metagenome assembly SXGR01 (sample SAMN11356860, study PRJNA531348) | freshwater metagenome | isolation source: freshwater sample F1-60 | place: China: Fuxian Lake, Yuxi | collected 2017-12-25
GAAGGTTCAAGCTCAAAAGCTTGCTGTATAATCTGCCAGAAAGCACATCAAAGCGCTCTGTAGCTTCATATAAGCCTGGTTCTCCAAGAACTCTAGCAGTGACACGAACATTACTTGCATTCGCAATTGAATTGAAAACAACTCTTAAATTCAAAGAGTCTCCAGCATCAACAGCAAAGTGTGTTCCTTCATAAATCGGAACGCTATTTGTTTCAACATAAGCTATGTTGGCAAAAGCGCTCACAGCAGGAACAGCTACGAATAACGTAAGTACTGCAACGAACAAACCTACAATTGTTTTTCCGTTCATTCTTTGGTGTATCCAAAATTTAGTTAAAAAAACATCCCAAAAGTGTTTTATAAACTTACCGGTAACAACAAAATTGTTACCCTCAATAGTGACAAAAAAGCTTATAAAGTATACCTTCGGCTACCAAATATGGTAAATGAGTTAAGCAAGATAACAACTATAAAAATAGACCGAGACACTAAGCTAAGACTTGACAAACTGAAAGTCCATTCAAAAGAAAGCTACGACGAGATAATTCAGAAAATATTGTTTATTTTAAACCTCTGCAAAGCCAGTCCAGAGGAAGCCAGAGGGCGCTTACTCGCCATTGATAAAGTCAAGAAACTTAATGAATTAAAAGGAGTTCTAATTAATAAGAAATAATTCTTTAAAATAACAATTCCTCTTTTATTTCCCCAAGATTTGCGACAATATGTTTATACAGTTTTTCAATAACCACTTTTTGTAACCCTTCTTTCAAAAGTCCATGGCAAGTATCCAGATTTCTCTCAGGATAACCAACAACTCCAAGAGGATAATAGCATCTCATTTCTTGACCCTCATATTCTCTTAATCCAATATCTGTATTCTTAGCGGACAGTAAGGTTACCTCTATAGCGCAAGAATTAGACTCTGTATTAAGTACTTCATATCTCCAAGATCCTTCATCTTGTTCATTTACATAAACAGCATTCTCACAATTAGCCATATTCTCTTTAAAACATTCATAATTTTGGCAAGAAATTGGATTAAAAGTGTAATATAAAGCAAGTATAGCCACAACAAGTATCAAAATCGCAATTATTTCTTTAGAATATTTAAAATATCTCAAATTAAAACCCATCATATAAAATACAATCTTTGTTATTATATAAAGATATTCAAAGATAAACTATTTACAAACTAATCAGTTCAATATTTGTTTCAATAGCTGTGAAATTCTTAGCTGCAATATATGAAACTCCTCTTTCTTCACAAGCCTGTATAATTTGTTTAGTGGCAATTCCATCAATAATCAATGCAATAATTTTTTGCCTACTTCTCATCAAATTAGGAATTATTTCCACACTTGAAACAGCCTTAACAACTGACAAGTCAACAGCTAAAAGTAAAGCTTGTCTGCTACCAGCAACTTCAGAATATTTTTCTTTCAATGCTTTTTTCACATCTCCTTCAAAAGGAGTAATTTCTTGCTCACCAATGCCTTCTCGATTTAATCTATAAAGAAATTCTTTAGCAGGTATTCTTTTTCTCAAGCTTAATAATATTTCTTTGCCCATCAATTCTTCAACTTCTTTACCATCGGGAGCAACAGCAATAAATGCAATATTCGCATTATCACAAACATTACGAGCAATTAATTTTCCTCCTCTATCTCCATCAACAAAAAGAGTTATTTCTTTTTCCTTACTCAATTTTGCAATTTCACGAGGCAGTTTAGCTCCATTCATACCGATAACATTATTTACTCTGTTCTTAAGAAGATTAACAACATCAGCACGACCTTCAACAACAATTATTTCATCTCCAGAAAGATCTCCTGCAGGTAATTGTTCTTCCCCATATTCTTGGATTTTAGCAGCTCTACTTTCATCTTTCAAAGTTTTAGCCATGCCCATATCTCCAGAAGTATCTAAACCCTCAAGCAATTTCTTAGCTCTCTCAATAATATAATCTCTTTTACTTCCCCTAACATCTTCTATCTTAGTAATTGTAATTTTTGATTCAGTTGGACCAATCTTATCTATAGTTTCAAGAGTAGCAGCAATTATGGTAGTCTCAGATTTATCAAGAGCAGAAGGCAGTTTAATTTCACCAACAGTTTTTCCATCAACTGTATTCATTTCAACTTCAATGCGTCCAATCTTTCCTTCCTTTTGAAGTTCGCGCATTTCAAGTTCAGTTCCCAAAAGACCTTCAGTTTGACCGAATATAGCTCCGATGACATCTGGCTTTTCAATAGGACCTTCAGAAGCAAAGCTAGCATAAATCATATACTTTATTGACGCTGGACTTACTTTAGCCATATTTTTCCTTATTATCTCGTATACTAAAAGGTAGAATTCTATTCTCGCTCGCATCTATCAACGGCCAAAGCCGAATAAGTGTGAATGTGATGAAGTACTACCAGAGTACTATCGTGATAAATTAAAGTTGCTTGATATCTATTTAAACTTTACGATTACTTAAAATTTATGAAAAACTACTGTTTAATGTTTCTAATATTTGCTGGGAAGGGTAGCCCATAAGCTCTCAAAATAGATGAAATAAAATTGCTATTCAATCCTAATATTTCTATTCCGATTCCTTCTCTGTTAGTCTCTTTTATTTTTTCATAAGTGGCCAAAGTTTCCAAGATATCACTATTAAATTGATAATTTCTTTGCATAACGCCTTCTATATTTTCAACAAATGAAGGAAATCCCATATTAGTTACGCAAAAATCTCTTTTGATTCGTTCAATAGATTCAGCCAATCTTCTATCATTATAACTTTCACCAGTAAGCAGATTAGATGAAGATTTTTTCCCTGCAAGAATTAAATAATCTATTTTCTTTTTATGCTCATTAAATAAATCAAGAAGTCCAATTTCTTCTTCAGAAATACAAACATATTTTTTCATACTTTTCCCAAGAAAAAATATGCTTAAAAATATATGTATATAAAATAAGAAAACCCAGATATTGTTAGGTGTCCTTTTATATTTTATTCTCGTCGCAAAAACAAGAAAAGATTTAAATACATCAAGATAAAATTTAATAGAGGTAAAGATGGTGATGACAACAAAGGAACCAGTAAAATCTCCTAACTCGTCATATGACGAGGAGGAATTTCAAGAAACAAACATAGACGAGTTATGCGAAGATCTTGAAAGTTTATCTTTCTAATTTTTACTGAGTTAAAAATTTGGATTAGAAATTCATAGAAAATTTCTTTATTCTGATTACAGAATTTTCAAATCTTTAATTACAAAACCAAATAATATAATTTTACCTTTAATAAATTTTTATTTTTTAAAAAGCAATAGGGAAATTTAAGGAGGTAACAAGCCCATCCCACCAGACATCTTATCTTTTAATGAGTGATATTCTCGAGTATTCCCTAATTTCAAGTATAAATTCAAAAGTTGATTTTGAACATCTAATTTTTCTTGCGGATTCAAATCCATAGAAAGCATTTTTTGATATAATGCCTTTGCATTACTTCTTCTATCTTGTTTGATATAATCTTGAGCTTGAATAAAATGAAACTGTTTGAATTGTTGCTTCATTTCATATTTTTCTCTGTCATTTCCTAAAGCAAGAGCTTGTGAAAAGATTCTTTCTGCTTCAGAGAAATCATTTCCCTTAACATGAAATTCAACAGCTTTCATATACTGCATTATTTTTTCTCTAAATGTTGTCGTGATTTCAGCAGCACTTTTGATAGTTTTTCCAGCATCAAGATACATTTTTTTCTGTTCATATATTCGAGCAAGTTCAAGCATTACAAATTTTCTAGTGTCAAAATCAAGTTGAGATTTAGCAGCTCTTTGAAGATAAGACATTTTTACATATTCGCCCATAGTCTTCAACTTAGTTTCAATTTCAGACTTTGTCTTTTCCATCACCGGTTTGTCTACAATATACATATCTGCCAAAAATAATCTCGCTTTATAATGTTTATGTTAATGGTTTGCAATAATTATGTCGATCGTGCTTCTTGATATCTGCACGTCGATCATCCAAAAATCGAGTAGCGATTTTTTGATCAAAATCTCTTTATTTCGTTAATCCTAAAATTTTTAATCTCCCTATCATCAAATTAAAAATGATAAACTTTGTAGAAACAGTAGAATTAATGACTTCAAGTCTCACTTTAGATAGACTAATGTTAGAAGATTATCCGGGTGAGATTTTTGAATCACAAAGACAAGCCGTAAAAAAAGACAGAAATTGGTATTTTTATTTCACCGGATTACAAAAAAACAAATTATTTTCTTTTTTAAGTGAAGTTAATCCGTTATTAGGAAACGAACAATATGTTATCAGAGAAAAAGGACAAAATATATTAGTTAGAAATTCCCAAAGGGAATTAATATATTTAGAATAATCTTATAAAATATAAAATTAACAAAAATAACTATTTAATAATCTCTATCAATGTTTGCACTATTTTTTCAAATAATTCCTCTTTAATTCGACCTATTTTTTTGATAACTAAACTATTATCAATTTTTAGAATATTTTCAACTTTAATAATACAAGGATTGTTCAATTTTCCTTGTTCTAAAAAATTATTTGTTAATATTAGATTATACTTCCCCTTAGAAATATGGGATGTAACACCAATGACGAGCAAATCTTCAGAATTATTATTAAAATTATCATTGCTCATAACCACAACTGGGCGAACTTTAGTACCTGTTTGGTCAGAGAAAGGAAACGGAACCAATAATAAATCTCTTTGTTCAATCATAAATATGCTTTCCAGGTTTTATCATCTTCAGGATTATCCCATATCTTTTTCATAGATTGTTCAGCAATAATCATCCATCCAATCTTCTCTTTTCGAGATCTATCTAATTTTTCCATAATTAGATTTCTTATGAATTCCGATTTAGATGGAAACTTTTTGTTAATAATAAATTCATCAAGTTCCTTAGCTTCATCATCTGGTAGCTTAATGGATATGGTTTTCATGGTAATCCTTTAGTATTACTTATATTTATAGTTTTGCAAAGATTAACTAATAAAATAAAAGAATCAGAGGTGTTCGTTTCAATGTGTTTTCGAAATGCCAAAAGGCTTTTTCGTTTATATTAAAAATCTAAAACCACACCTCTAGATTGAATATGATATTTAATTAAGTCTTAACTTATATATAAACTTTGTGTTTTCAACAATCTACAAAGTTTATGCATGTTATCATCAGATAACTTTGTGTAAACTTATCTATCTAAACTTTTTAGAGTGTTTTTTAAACAATTTCCAACCACCGATAATTCCAACAGTGAGTAAAACATGAATCCCGATCTTTGAAATTTTAGGTGGAAAAAAATCAATTACATTAAGTGTAAAATGTTTAATATCATCAACAAAAGAAAGATTCCTCATATTAACTCAAAGTATTGTAAATTAATTCTTTTTAGAAACAATTTCTAAACATACACCAGCTGCAACGGTAGCGCCAGCATCACGGATAGCAAATCTTGCCATGTGAGGATTAGTAGCGTTTGTTTCAAGAACAAGGTTTCCAATAGGTCTTAATCTAACTTTTGCAACATCTCCGTTTTTCAAGAAGTCAGGATTTGAAGCCTTAGTTCCATCAGGAGATTGTTTCTCAATCAATTCAATGAATTGGCATGGAACTTGAGCAGTGTGAACGTGGAATACAGGAGTATATCCTTTAGCTATAACTGTTGGGTGTGATATGACTGCAATTTGAGCGATAAATTCTTGAGCTATTGTAGCTGGTTTAGCAGCGTCACAAATAACGTCTCCTCTTGCAACATCTTTCTTTCCAACTCCTCTTATGTTGATTCCGACATTGTCTCCAGCTTCAGCTTGAGGCATTTGTTCATGGTGCATTTCAATTGTCTTAATTTCTCCATTGATTCCAGTACCAGATCTTCCTGGTAATATGATAACTTTTTGTCCAAGCTTCATAACTCCAGTCTCAATCTTTCCAACAGGAACAGTTCCAATACCTGTAATTTCATAAACATCTTGTAAAGGCATTCTTAAAGGTAAATCTGTTGGTTTATTTGGTAAGTCAAATAAATCTAATTGTTCACGAATAGTTGGTCCTTTATACCAAGGCATTTTGTCTGACTTTTTAACAACATTTTCTCCAAGATATCCAGCAGCAGGAATGAATGCCATAGTTTCAACTTTGTAACCAGCCATCTTCAAAACAGCAGAAACATCAGCAACAACTTTCTTGTAAGCATCTTCTTTCCATTCAACAGTATCCATTTTATTAATAACTACTGCAATTTGTTTAACACCCATAGTTTTCAAAAGCCAAGCGTGTTCTTTTGTCTGTGGCTGAACTCCTTCAGCAGCTGCAACTGTTAAGAAAGCAGCGTCAGATTGTGAAGCTCCAGTAATCATGTTTTTAATAAAGTCTTTGTGCCCAGGAGCGTCAATTATTGTAACTTCATATTTGTTAGTAATTAATTTCTGATAAGAAAGATCAATTGTAACTCCTCTTTCTCTCTCTTCTTTGAATTTGTCCATAACATAAGCGAATTCAAATCCAGCTTTACCATGTTCTTTAGCAATTGCTTTAAGCTTGTCAATTTCCTGTTGAGGAATTGCACCTGCATCGAACATCAATCTACCGATAGTAGTGCTTTTTCCGTGGTCTACGTGACCGACGAATGCGACATTAATTGTTGGTTTTGTTTTTGCCATGTTAAGTAATGTGTTTTATTTTTGAGGGTATATAAACATTTCGTTATGGGAAGATTTATGCATGTTGTCGTCAGACAAATCTCAATTTCTTCTAAATATAATCAAATCTCTATGCGTATCTTTTTTTTCAGGCAAAGGCATGCGATATCCAAAATCAGAATCTCCCTTCCCAATATCGAGGCCAGCTCGAGAAAGAAGAGAAATATATTCCACCATTCTCGCAGGAGTTTTAGTTTCAGCAAGATAACTTTTTTTATAAAATTCCCCACGATTAAATCTTTCAAGAATTCTAATTACTTCTTCAGCACTACCTTCCAATAAATCAGTAAGTTCATTAGGGTTTCTGCAAACATATTCTCTTAAATTAATGTTCATGCGTTTTCAGCAAAGACCTACTATCAAATTTGTAAGAATTTACTATTTAATCTTTTTGCATATAAAACAAAAACAACACAAATATATTTAAACAATTTATTCTCAAAATAAAATATGGAAAAAGGCGATGAATTAATCGTAGAAGAAGGAACTTACAATATGATTGCAAACACCGACGGAGAATTCAAGATAACCCATCTTGTTCTTAAAGCTTCAAACGGCTCCAAGAGAGTCTGGAAAATTCAAGAATTAACAGAAAAAGATATTTCTTTTAAGATAGAAAAGTTTGCTTAATTATAAGCTATATTTTTTCAAGTCTTCTCCATCACCCAAATATAAAATTTCACTTGTGTCTCCTTCTCTTTGGGCCATTTCCTCTTCGCTTTGATTTTCCAAGCCCGTTAGGTAATCTGTAATTTCTCGTTTAGTCTCCAATCTACTTTGTGTCTCCTTCTCTTTGAGTCTAAAAATTTGAGTCGTTTTATCCTCTTTACCTAAACGATAATATTGTTTAGTCATATGAGAAAATAATCTCTATTCTTAATAAATCTTTACAAATAAGTTATCAACAATAACGACTAAATCGTTAGATTTAGGAGTATCTGTTAAACAGCAGTTTAACAGTATCGACTAAAAGTATGCTTCTCAACAGAAATTTCCTTATGTTCAGAAATATTTTTTTTCAAGTCAGTTTTATTCTTAATCTTTAAAATTTCATCACGGATAAAATGTTCAACTCTTTTACTCATAGAAATCCCGTGTTTCTTGCAGTATTCAGAAAATTGCTTGTAAACTTCATCATCTACATTAAATGTTTTTATGCCCATGTTAAATTTTATCCCTAAAAATGTATTGTGAGCGAAGGCGAGCAGTGTGAGTTGAATAAATCATGTTTAATCTCTTAATAATTATATAATCTTAATTAAACTTAATAAATGTTCTCCTTCGCGTTAATACGAACTTAAAGAGTTATATAAGATTATATAAGTTTAGATAATTTTCAGAAAAACAAAACTCTTTTAAACCAACTTTATTCAAAATGCTGATGGGTTTAAAATTACACAGCATAGAAACTATTCTTTTCGACGGAAAAGACAGAGAATACGAAGTAATGGATAATCCTGAAAAATTAATTGTTCCAAAATATTTCATCAGTTACGGAAACGGCAAACCATTTATTTCTTCGGAAGTTCCAAAGAGTTATCGCCCTCACATGGTTCGTCACGAATTATTAGAGTTTGAAAAAATTGAAGACAGTCCGACTTGTTGCCTTCAAGCATTAGTATCGGAATTGGAAGAAGTTCCTTCAGAAAACCGAGAGATATATGTTCAATTTAGAACAAAAACTTTCAGAAGCTTAATAGATTTTCTAAAGACTCAAAATAAATTATCTCCATTGATTCACAAATTGCATAAAAGTTTGAGATATCTCGAGAGCATAAATCCTTAACAAAACAAATCATTATTCTGATTATTAAAATTCGAATTATTTCAACTTAAGAAATTTAATTTAAAAAATTACAAAAATAAATTACTGATTTTCTGCTAAACCTTTTCTATCTCTAATCTTTCTAACAACATTTTCCTGCAATTCACGAGGTAATTGTTTGAAGTCCTGAGTTATTAAACTTGAAACTCCTCTACCTTCAGTCATACTTCTCAAATCAGAAGACCAACCAATCATTTCTGCAACAGGAATACGAGCCTTGATGAATACATCAATTCCTTTCTGTTCAACATCTATCAATACTCCACGCTTACTTGAAATCAATCCCGTAACTGCACCCATGAAATCAACAGGAGCCTCAACCAAATGTGTTTGAATAGGTTCAAGCATAGCCGCTCCACCTTTCTTCATAGCATCAAACATTCCCAATCTTATTGAAGGGTAAATCTGAGCAGGACCTCTATGCATATGGTCAACGTGCAATTTAGCATCATGTAAAACAAACTTTGTTTTCATCATTGGTTCTTTAGCCAATGGTCCATTATCAATTACAAGTTTCCATCCATCAATTATTGATTCAATAACTTCTGAAAGCAACACCAGACCACGAGTTTGATCCTCAAAGATATTTCCTTTGTAAATATCTCTATAAGCTCTTGCTTCATCATTTGAGATTCCTAATTCAGAAAGTTTCTTCCATATATCTTCAGGTTTTTTCTTTAAACGTCCTTCTGGAATTTCTCCTTTCTCAATAGATTCATAAACATTATCTTCAAGTGGTTCCATACTCAAGAAGAATATGTTGTGTCCATTTGGAGTTCTACTTTCAACTTCACCACTTTGTTTCGTAATTGATTCTCTATAAACTACAATTGGAACTCCCATTTTAACTTCAAGTCCCTTTTCGGTTTTTATTCTACCTTCAATAATTTCCAAGTGCAATTCACCCATTCCAGAAAGCAAGTTCTCTCCAGTTTCTTCATTAATCTCAATCTTAACAGATGGATCTTCTTTTCCTACTTTTCTCAATACTTCAATTAATTTAGGCAAGTCTTGAGGTTTTGTAACTTCAATAGATTTTGTGATAACTGGTTGGAAAATATGTTTCAATTCTTCAAATGGTGTAGACTCTACCAAAGTAACTGTTTCTCCGACATCAACATTTAATCCAGAAATAGCGAGAACATTTCCAGCAGGAACACTTTCAAGTTGTTCTGGTTTAATTCCGTTGTAAACTAAAACTTGTTGAATTCTATATTTTTTCTTGGCATTATTACAATAAACTTCCATTCCATTTTGAATAGTTCCAGAATACAAACGACCAGCACAAAGTTCTTTTCCACTTCTTGGGTCAATAACTATTCTAGTAACTACAAATGCAACATCGCCTTTAGGATTACAACTAATCAAATCTTGACCCATTTTACTATCGACATCCCCTCTCCAGATTTTAGTTATTCTGTATTTTTGTGCTTCCAATGGATTAGGCAAATGTTTTACAGCCATATCTAAAATAACTTCATTCAAAGGAGCATTTTTCCAAACCCACTCTTTTCTTGGTTCTTCTTCCATTTCATAAATTTTGTAAATATCATTGAAACTTATTCCACGTTTTTTCATGAAAGGAACAGAAAGCGCCCAGTTCTCACGAGCTGAACCAAAAGAAACACTTCCATCTGCAACATTAACTTTCCATTTTTCAGCTAATTCAGGTTCTGCAATTTGCAAAATCAAAGTATTAAATTCCGCAATTATTTTAGCGAATCTTTCCTGCATTTGTTGAGGAGTTACTTTCAATTCTTTGATTAATCTGTCAACTTTATTTATGAATAAAACTGGTTTAACTCTTTCTCTCAAGGCTTGTTTCAAAACAGTTTCAGTTTGAGGCATTATTCCTTCAACCGCACAGACAAGAACGAATGTCCCATCAATAGCTCTCATAGCCCTCGTAACATTTCCACCAAAGTCAATGTGTCCAGGAGTATCAATTAAATTAATCAAATATTCTTGTCCTTGATATTCGTGTCCCATAGAAACGTTTGCAGCGTCAACAGTCATCAATCTTTCTTGTTCGTCTTTATGTTGCCAAGTAGTCATTCCTTCTTCAAGGTCTCCAGCGTTCTTAGAAGCCATCATTCCAGCAGCAGCAAGTAAGTTATCTGTAAAAGCAGTTTTACCATGATGAATGTGTGCGCTCGTCGCTACATTTCTAATATTAGATTGGTTGCTCGTCAATCTCTGAATTTTTTGTAAATTTGTTTCTTTTTCTGCCATGTTTAAATTAACAACACAAATTCAAAGTTAATTTGAACTTTTGAGAACTGATGTTCTCAATGTGTTGTAAATCGTTTTACAAAAAGAGCTTTTTAAACCTTTAGAATTATTTTATAAATTGATAATTATCTCGCAGAATCAGCTTGTTTTTCAGCTTCGTTCTTTTTACTCAAAGCATAACTTTCCATATTCAAATCTGCAGCGTTAATTATTTCTTGTGCAAGACATTCAGCCATAGGTTTTTTCTTTCCAAATGATTTCTGGAAAGATCCCTGAACCATCCATCGAACAACAAGATTAACTCTTCTTATCGGAGAAACATCAACTGCTTGAGGATATCTTGCTCCACCATATTCAATCGTAGTAATTTCATCTCTTGGAGAAGCATTTTCAATTGCCTGTATCAATACTTGTAAAGGATTTGTTTTTTTCTTATCAGCAATTATAGCAAGAACATCCATCATAGTAGACATATTTTTAGTATATTTTCCAGAAGAGTGAGATGCAATTATTTTATGTTTTTTTCCAACATGGCCTGGAACAGCAAGTCTGTTTGCAAATCTTTCAAGTATATGCATTTTGGCCTGAGTGAATTTCCCAACATTTCTTCCATGAGATTTAATCAAAATTTTAGATTGTATATTTATGTAGGGGGCAAGAGACTTATCTTTAACAGCAACTTCAGCCATATCATATAAATCAAAAACTTTGAAACTCATCATCTTCTACCCTTCTCAATCTTACCCTTCCACAATAAGTGAAGAGGTTGGTCATTTACCTTTATAACTCTAAATCTAATTCCTCTAATATTTCCTTTAGAACGTCCTTGTTTTCCACCAATTCTTTCAATTATAACTTCATCGTGTTCATCAATAAATTTTTGTGCAAGATTCCCAGGGATAAAAGCTCCAACAGGAATTCCATTTTTAACAAGTTGAACTTTGCAACACTTTCTCATTCCAGAAGATGGCTGTGCAGCTTCTTTTTGAAACTTGCTTACAACAATTCCTTTAGCTTGCGAAGCACCCTCTAATGGATCAGCTTTTTCTCTCAAACCAAGTTCACGAACAGTATAAGCTCTATCATTCCATCTAAACTTTTTACGGTTTTTCATTAATTTTTTCGCATTCATTAAACCCATAGTATAACCTCTCTGTAAAATTGGTTTTTAAATCTTATTATAGAAGATTTAATCATATTAATATGTTCAATAATCTTATTTTGAATAGACAGAAATTTTTCTAAAATTCTATGACGAATAAATTAGCGATAATTTCATCTTAATTACATTAATTAAGTAAAACAAACAATTTTATTCTGAATCAGAAGCAAAAAAAATATTAGGTATATAAAAATGTATAACTTAATTTTTGAAAGAAATTCTCTTCAAGAGTTAAATAAATTAGATAAAAATAAAGAATAAAATATCAACTAAACAATTTTCAAACCTTTTCCAAAATATGACTCAAGAACATTGCTTAATTCTAACAATCTAATTTTATTTCTTCCAATTAGAGTCGCAGCTCTATCTCTCGAACCAGCAGTTAAAACAAATATATTATCCTGAATTTCAACAGAAACAAAACTTGTCGGAGCAATAACAGATTCAATAAATTTTGACACTCCTCCGATATCATCTTTAACATCTCTTATTATTCTTACTCGCTTACCAAGTTTTTGAGAGATAAACGAAACATTTCTATTTCCATTTCCTAAAGCAACAGAGAATAATTTCGGAGCTACTGCAAAATAAATTGTATTATTGTAAACAAAACATTTAGTGGCGTGAACACGAGCAACACTATCAAGAAGATTCATGTATCTCATCGTCTGCATGTCAATTGTTTTCATGTGTATAATATTTTGTTAGCATTAACCTTCTTTATAAAACTTGCTCTGGATTTGCAAGTTTTATGTTAGAAAATAAATTTACCATTTTCTTTGTATAAAACTTGTTAAAAATTTATTTTTTCTTCGTTCTCTTCTCAACAAGTGGACCAGTTATTTTGACAAGTAAACCTGGAAGTCCAGTTCCAACAGGAACTGGTTGGTTCAAGATTATGTTTTCAATTACTGAAGCCAATTCATCTTTCTTACCTTGAATAGTTGCATTAACAAATTGTTTGTCAGGAGTTTCGAAAGCAGCACGAGCGAAAATACTTGATTTATTAGAAATAATTCCCATTCTTGTAACTCCTTTAATGACTCCCGTGTTAGTCATAGCATCAGAAATTAAATCAAGATGTCTTTCATCAATATCAAGACCTTGACTTTCAAGAACTTTTTTTATTTCAAGATTTATTGCTTCTCTAGCTGCCTCAATTCCAAGAACTTCAGCAATTTCGTGAATATTGTTTGTAAAGACTTTTTTATTATCAATACCTTTAACTTCCAAAACATCTTTCAAGTTGCTTCCAGCAGTAAGTATGATGAAATCTTTTCCTCTATGGGCTACAACAACTTGAGCTATATCTTTGATTCCTGAAATAATTGTTTTCTTCAATTTTTCTTTAAGTTTATACATTTCTCTGAAAGTCAAGTCAGGTGTGTTAATCAAGACATTGTTATCTTTGTGTTTTGCTTCAAATCCCTTTTCCTGTAATCTCTCAACAATTTTTTGAGAACCGACATGAACAGTTTTCAAAGCTACAGAGTCAAGCATAATTTCTATTTTCTTACCAGCGAAATCAATTTTAACTTCAGAAGAAATTTCTTCAAGTTTTACTTCTTTTATTTTTTCAGCGACGCTTCTTGCATCTTTTTCATTATTAGATTCTTTATCTAAATAAATTTCCATACTTGGAGTAGAAGGTTCTTTTCTTGCATCAAATATTTCTATAAGTCTTGGCATTCCCAAAGTAACCTGTACTTCAGCTATACCTGCAGAGTGGAATACGTTCAAAACCATCTGCGTGGAAGATTCTCCAAAAGATTGTGAAGTTGTAACTCCAACAGCTTCTCCAGGTTGTATCTTCTTTCCAGTGTGTAATTCGGCAACATCTTTTCCATCACCACCATAAGCAAACTGAATAACATTTTCAGACGCATCTCTTACAGTTCCGTCATATTCAACTTTCAAATCTTGCAAAGCACTTACAAGTCTTCTGTAAAGATAACCCGACTTTGGAGTTCTCAAAGCAGTATCGATAAGACTATCTCTTCCAGTTATAGCTCCAAAGAAAAATTCAGTTGGTTTAAGTCCATCAAAGAATGAGTTCTGAATAAATCCTCTAGATTCAGGACCAATGTCTCCCTTAGCAAAATGAGAAGTAGTTCTATTATTATATCCAAAGTTAATACGTTGGTTCCATAAAGTTTGCTGTCCAACACAACATCCAATCTGAGTAATATTTGTAGCACTTCCTTTAGCTCCAGAGAAAATCATTTTACTAATACTACTATCCTTTGAAATATTTTCTTTAACAGTTTTTCCGACGGAACTAAGAACTTCATTAAGAATTTGAGATATTTTTATTTCACGAGTTTCCTCAACATTTTTTCCAGGAAGCAATTCAAGTTTACCAGACTGAGATTCTTTAATAATTTCAGCAGTTTTTTTATCAGCATTTGCTATAACTTCTTTAGCAATATCTTTGACTTTAGAGTTAACATTAAGATCTCTTAAACTTATAGAATATCCTCTTCTTGTTATATATGACACTCCGAGAGCAGCAGCTTTTTCTATAGTCTCGAATGCAGCATCTCTACCTTGAGCTTTATCAATTTGTTTAACCATTGAACCATTTTCAAGACCGAGAGTTGATTCATCAGTAATATCTTTAGGAATAACTATTTCAGAACCCTTTGGAAGTATATTGGCAAACACTTCAGTTCCTTCGACATTTTTCTTAAGATTAGATATAACTCCTGCATTGAACAAGAATTGTTCTGCTTCTGCTTTATCTAAGTTATCTTTTCCAAGAATATAATTTCCAGTAAGGGAGTCAAGAGTGAGTCCAACAAGATTACAGTTGTTCTTTGTAGAAATTATGTTATTCTTTATGTTCAATAAAGTGATAGCTTCAGATCTTGCTTCTTCAGTTTGAGGAGAGTGTATGTTTACTTCATCTCCGTCGAAGTCAGCGTTATATGGAAATACAACCGCAGGATGTAATCTGAATGTTTTGTGAGATAGAACTTTAACGTAGTGAGCCATCAAACTTTGTTTATGTAATGAAGGGTGTCTATTAACCAAAACAACATCTCCATTTCTCAAATGTCTTTCAATTTTATATCCTGGAGCAAGTTCAGTACATATTTCTTCTTTCAATTCTTCAGTTATTCTTTTTTTCTTTCCATCTGGTCTAATAATATAATTAGCTCCTGGATGGTTATCTCCTTTTCTAACTAATTCTTTCATATACTCAATATTCAAACTCGTAATCCCTTCGGAAACAGTAATTATTTTAGCAACTTCAAGAGGAACTCCTACTTCATCAAGTTTAAGATATGGGTCTGGAGAAACAACTGTTCTTCCAGAATAATTTACTCTCTTTCCTGCGAGATTCTTTCTTATTCTTCCTTCTTTACCTTTGATTCTTTCAGTGATAGTTTTCAATGGTTGTCCTGACCTGTGTCTTGCAGGGGGAATCTTAGAAATATTATTATCAAAGAAAGTTGTAACATGGTATTGAAGCAAATCCCACAAATCTTCTATAATAACTTCAGGAGCTCCAGCATTAAGATTTTCCCACAATCTTTGGTTTGCTCTAATTATATCTGAAACTTTATGTGTCAAATCATCTTCACTTCTTTCTCCTGTATCAAGAGTTATTGAAGGTCTGACAGTTACGCTTGGAACAAGTAGTTGCGAGAGTATTGCCCATTCAGGTCTGAAAGTTTTAGGATTAACTCCGATTTTCTTCATTTCATCATCTGTAATTTTAATTAACAATTCTCTTATTTCATTAGGGAAAAGTCTTTTCTTTCCATTATAGAACGAAGTAGGTTTTTCAAGTTTCATTCTGTCTCTTTCAACATTACAGAATGGACATTTTTTCTTGTCACGCGCTTTCTTTGCTCTTTCAGTAGGATTATATTTGTTTTGTTTATCTTCTTCAAGAGTTAATTTCCCACATTGATGACAGAAACTTCTCAAGAACAATTCAATCAAAGGAATATATTTTATATGGATTACGGGTCTTGCAAGTTCAACACTTCCAGGATGACCAAGACATTCTTTAAGTCTTCCACCACAAGTTCTACATCTTGTTCCAGGATCTATAGCTCCAAGTCTTAAGTCCATTAATCCTCCATCTACGGGGAATCCATCAATATCATATAATTCAGGAGTTACAATTTTAGCAGTGCTAAGTTTTTTAATTTGTTCTGGCGAGACCAAACTAAATCTTAACGATTTCACTTGTTTCTTAACTATTTCTGACATTGCCATTATTCGTATTTGTTCTTCAACTCAAATGAAGTAAGGATGTGTAATCCTAATAACTCTTCAATGAGTAATTTAAATGCATATGATACCTCAATAGGTTCAACTTCGTTTCCTCCACAAACAGGACAATAAATTTTATTTCTTATTGTATCTTTAATTCCAACATTTCCACAAAGTGAACAGATATGAATAGTAGTCTTATCAGAATCGTATCTTTCTTTCAAAAGAAGTGAAGCTCCATGACCTACAAGTGCTTGTTGTTCCATTTCCCCAAGTCTCAAAGCTCCTCCACGAGCTCTTCCTTCAACTGGTTGTCTTGTAAGCAGAGTAACTTTTCCAGAAGCTCTTGCTTGAAGTTTGTTTTTAACCATATGTACAAGTTTAAGATAATACATATTGCCAATATAAATCCTAGCATCCATTTTTCTTCCAGTAACTCCATCGTACATTGCTTCTTTGCCGTCGTAACTGAATCCCATTTGTGTCAGTTGTTTTTCCAAATCAGCAACTTTAGCACCCGTGAAAGGAGTTCCATCTACAAACGAACCAGTAACCGCTCCAACTTTTCCAGCAAGAACTTCAATCATATATCCCACAGTCATACGGCTTGGAATTCCATGGGGGTTGAAAAGTAAGTCAGGTTTAACTCCCTTAGAAGTGAATGGAATATCTTTAGGATCTGCAAGTAAACCTACAACTCCTTTCTGTCCGTGAGGTGTAGAGAATTTATCTCCTGGTTCAGGAACTCTATGATCTCTTATTCTTACTTGTGCAATTTTATTTCCTTCACTATCAGAAGTAATGAAAACTCCGTCAACAATTCCAACTTCTCCTTGTTTGATTGCAACACTGCCCTCTTTCTTTGATTGTATACTTAAATCTCTTGCTTCAGATAAAAATTTAGGAGGAGTAGTTCTTCCAATTATAACTTCTGAAGCTCCTAATTGTGCTTCAGGATAAATTATTCCATCATCTTCTAAATATCTATAATGAGCTTCAGTTCTATATCCTGAAACATCTTTATCAGGAATAACTATTTCGTCTTTCAATCCTCCAGCATAATTCAATTCAGTTGCTTCATAAGGTTTAAAGTAAGTGCTTCTTCCCATTCCTCTTTCAACACTTGCTTTATTCAATATAGTTGCGTCCTCAAGATTGTATCCTTCATAAGGCATAATAGCAACAATAATATTTTGTCCAGCAGGATATAATTTCAATGTATCAAATACAAAACTTTTAACAATAGGATTTTGAGGGTAATGTAAAATTGAAGAGTTCGTATCAAGTCTTACAAGGTAGTTAGCAGCATATAATCCAAGAGATTGTCTTAGCGTTTTACTTCCTCTTAAAAGACGTGGAGCCTGGTCATGATTTGCAAAAGGAACCAAAGAAGTTGTAAGTCCAAATATGGCAACAGGGTCTATTTCAACATGTGTGTGCTTATCAAGAACACTTTCATTATTTTGTGCAACGAAAGCATCTTCTTCTTCGGCAGCGTCTATATATTCAATAACTCCTTCTCTAATCAAGTCCTTCCATTGTAAGGCTCCTTGTTCTAACAAAACTAGGTGCTCATCTCTCAATTTACTGGCTCCATTATCTACTACAATCAAAGGTCTCAACACTCTTCCAACTTCCGTAGACATTATTATTGTTTTAGCAGGACTATCACTTGCAACACTCAAATCATATGGGAGTTGTCCTATTCTTCTTGATTCTCTAACAGCATTGACAAAACTATTGACTTCTTTAGCAGATCCAATAAACTTCCCATTGAAGAAAACATCTTTTCCTTCCGATTCATTTAAGCCCATAGCTTGAATTTTTTGCGTAAGTGCTTTTTCATCAATGTCCAAAGCAGTAGATATTCTTGAAAGCATAGCAAGATTTTTTCTCAAACCTATTTCCGTTCCTTCTGGAGTTTCAGTAGGACAGAATCTTCCATAATGTGTTGGATGTAAAGTTCTAGCCAAGAAGTTTTCCTGTTCATCAGGTAACATACTTGAAACTCTTTGCAAAGATGAGAGCATATCAAGATAATTATTTTTTGACATATTCTGTGTGACTCCACTGCGTTCCCCAATCCATGCTCCAGTGGCAATAGCACTTTCAATCCTATGAGTAAATAATGTGGATTTAGCAACTGTTTTCACAGAATAGAACTTCTTTCTCTTTGCAACTTTCTGTAGAGTATATTGTATATCTTTAACGAGAATATTTACATTCACTCTAAATAAGTCAGCAAGTAAATCTCCTGAAAGTTTAATTCTTTTATTTGCGTAATGATCTTTATCACTTCTTAAAGAAGAATCATGTTTGGATTGTAAAAATTCTTTTAACAACTTACATAGCATTATTGCTTTTTCAGTTCGAGTTTCTTTAGTAAGACCAATATGGGGAAGCAAATAAGAATCAATTCTCTGCTTGACTCTGTCAAGAATTTCTTTTTCAGTTCCCTGTATTCCTGCAAGTTCAGCAATTATCATCAAAGCATCTTTTGGTTGAACAACTTTAGCATATTCATATAAATTAACTATAACAGTATCATCTTGTCTTCCAATATGTTTAGCAATTTCAGATTCAGTAAGCATTCCCAAAGCCTTTATCAAAACAATAGCAGGGATATTCTTCAATCTGCTAAATGTGACTTCAAGAAGTCCATCAGTAGTTTCAGATATAGTGGTTGGAATCCTATAAGGTCCTCTTTGTGAGAACATTCTCAAAGTCAATCCTCTTCTACCCTCTTCAATAAATGGGATGTTTGGAGCCAAATCTTCAGCCATAACAATAACTCTTTCATTCCCATTAACAATAAAATATCCTCCCGGGTCCAAAGGATCCATCAATTCAGCACGAAGTTCATCCTTAGTTAAACCGTGAGTATTACAAGGATTACTTCTTACAATAACTGGTATTCTTCCAATTTCAACTTCTGCGCTATCAGAGTTATCTCCGAAATTCACATTTATTTCAGCATAAATTGGAGCAGAATAAGTTAATTTTCTCAATCTTGCTTCTGTCGGACCTATACTCGTTATGCTACCGTCGGCTTCAGTGATATTAGGTTTTCCAATTCTAATCTTGCCGAATTTTACTTGAACTTCTTCTTGAGGAATCGTTTCGTTAAGTTCATTAACAATTTGTTGCATCTTTCTTTCAACAAAGTCATTATAACTTTTTATGTTAGATTCAACTAAAGAATGCTGTTGTAAATATTTTTTTATCAGGATATGCTTATCGGTATTCATACAACAACCCTATAATATATTCTAGATTTATCTCTGAAATTTCTCTCAACTTTAATCACATCTCCCATTTGACAACCTTCTGGTAAACCTGGGTCAGTAGATTTAACTTTTGGTAGTTGAGATACAGAAATATTGTACTTTTCAAGTAATTGTTTAATATCATCAGACTTTAATTTTGAGTGTTTGGGTTTTAGTGAGTGCATGGTCGTCGGTAACAGTCATTATTTATTAATGACTTTAAAGATAATTATGATTTGTAAAAATTGCTTTTTAAACTTTGTGGTTCACACCACAAGTTTAACAAAGTTTAAGCATGTTGCTCGAAAGCAACTTTGTTTAAATCTTCCGATTCTTTTATGGAATCGGAATGACTCCAAAGTGCCGAGCACTTTTCGGCTTTGTGGTAGAAACAGCAAGTTTAAACAAATCTAAACAAATTTGCACAATTCAGATATAGATTATAATATTTAAATTTCTTAAAAATATCCATCTCATAAATTTATTTAGTTAAAAAAATCAATAAAGTGTAAAAAGAGTTATCGTTTCTTAGGTAGATTTAAAAATGATTTTCCTCTCTTGAAAAATATCAATCAAGAAAAATATTTTAATCTTCTCTTGTTCGAATCTCCTTGCTTTGCTTCAGAAATAGTTAATTATATTTTTATTTTCAAATCCATTCGACATAGAATGAATAAAATTTATGGCCCCGAAGGGAGTGTAACGAAAACGTTACAGTTACCTAAATTTATAGTCTCTAACTATAGGTGACCACAAAATAGAAAAGTATTTAAAATGTGGTCACCCAGATAATATATGTTTATTGAAAAGAGGAAAGAAGGAAAGAGTATAAAATGCTATCTCGTACATTCATACCGTCAAAAAGATATAGTAAAAAAATTAAGGAAATACCTTGGAATAGATCTCTCTCAAGAAGAACTTAAAAAGAGAGTAAAAGAAACCGAAAGAACAATTGAATTTATCATTGAAGAACATAATACTGAAGTCTTCAATTTCACTCTTAGCCCTAAACAGCTCGAAAAACTGAACAAGTATGATAATTATGTCCAGATTCATCATTTAGAACTAAACTGGAAAAGATTTACAGAGGATTTTGTATATCACACAAACGCTATAGAAGGTTCAACTGTTGAGTCTCAAGAAGTAAAAGAAATTCTAGAAAACAACAAGTCTATAGAAAATAAAGATGAGCAAGAGACTTTAAACGTATCAAGAGCTGTTGACTTTATCAGAAATACTAGAGATGAACTTTCTTTAGAGCTAATTCTTAAACTGCATGAAATATGTTTTCAAGGAACAAAGCATTTTGCAGGAAAATTTAGAGCAGTTGAAGTAGTTATAAGAAACGCACAGGGAGAAATAGTTCATAGGGGAGTACCAGTTTCACAATTACAAAGATCATTAGATGACTTGATATCTTGGTACAAAAAGAATAAATCGAAGCTTAAACCGTTGGTGTTAGCGGCTATTATGCACAACCAATTTGAACACATTCACCCATTTCAAGATGGGAATGGAAGAGTTGGAAGATTACTGCTTAACTTTATTTTATTAAAACATAAGTATCCGCCAATCAATATTCGTCTGGAAGATCGTATCTATTATTACAAATCACTGCATGAATATTCAAATAATAAAGACATTAAACCAACGCTAAAACTTCTCATCAAAGAATATAAGAGAATGTTAAAACAGGTGTCCACAAAAAATAAGAAAAATTAGTTTGTGGTCACCATTTAGTTTAAAAGATAATGGATCAACTTGACATGACTTGATCTAATCAATTAAAATCTTGAATTCTATCAAACCAAAACAAAGCTTTTTTATTTATTCCCGCCTTGTCTATATTCTTTACGTGTTCTTTAACTGCTTTATTATAAGTGAAAGCTTTATTTCTTAATAACTTAATGCCTTTGATTATGTCATGCATTCTTTCATTTACTCCTTTTTGATCCATTTTAGAGACTTTTCTTTTCGTATTTGAGTCAAGGTCTTTAAAATTAATCTTAGAAGCATAAAATGGATATTCTTTTGACTTAGGTAGGATGGAATAGAAAGGAACATCATTAAAAATATATTCTGGCCAATTTCCTCCTGATAAAACCAGCCAAGGAGTATTAACACACATAGCCAAAAAAGCAAATCCTGTATGTGGTGAGAAAAATATATCACTTTCTTCAACTAAGGCAATTTGGTTCCACAAGCCAATATTGTAGCAATTAACTGCGTCTGTTTCCGAAAAGAGTTTATTAATTTCTTTTTCAGAATATGCCGAAGTGGAAGTTCTTCCATTTTCGGATTTCATTACACCTGTAATGTAAAAGCTTACTTCAGGATAAATTTTTTTAATTTCTTTAAGTATATAGATCCAAGAATCTATTGTGGGATATTCTCCTGCATCTGCCGAACCAGCTAATAAGACAACTATCCTAAATTTATCTTTTTTTAAGCGTTTTTTGATATATTTTAACGCATGTTTTGGAACTTTAATATTTATTCTTGAATTTTGCTTATAGCTTAATCCTCTTGGCAGACCCTCGCTGTACCAAGAATCTGTATAACCTTTCCAATAAGCAATAAAATTGTTTTGCACGAGCAAGTGATATTTTTTCATCTTTTGTTCGTAACCAGAATCAGCTAATTTCTTCGATCTTTTATCTGTTACAATATAATCCCATTCTTTGGGAATTTTAACAAAGGATTTTGCTTTTTCTCCATATTTCCATATCTCTTCAACATTTACTGGATAAACTCCCTTTATCCAAGAACATTCATTTAGTAATTCAGGAGTTGAAGCAGAGTTAATAGCTACATAAACTTCTATGCCTCTATTTGAATCTATAAACCCTTTAGTATACTTCAAAGCTTCTACAACATGGCCTACAGGCATCCAATAAACAAAGTTTAGCAAAAGCCTCTTTTTCATCTAATTAACTATTGAAATTATTATTATAAATGTTCTATTTTTCTTTTTTAGAAAATTTAAGTATTTAGACTTTCTTATTTTGTAACTTCTTCCAAGTAACAAAATCCTTATGGCCCCGAAGGGATTTGAACCCTCGACACCCGCGTTAAGAGCGCGGTGCTCTGGCCAGGCTGAGCTACGAGGCCGTCGTATCTTCCTGTAAAAAAACATACAGAAAATCGTTTTTAAACATTCCTCAAGATAGAATTATTTATATTTTTCAACTAACTTAACAATCTCTGCTTCACTCAAAGCACCAGTATGCATGTCTTTAACATTTCCATTTTTAAAAACAATCGTTGTCGGAATACTCATCACACCATATCTCATAGCAATTTCTTGATTACCTTCAACATTAACCTTAGCAAATCTAACATCTTTGAATTTTCCAGAAGCTTTCTCAAATGCGGGAGCCATTATTTTACAAGGTCCGCACCAGTCAGCGTAAAAATCAACGACAGAAGTTCCTTTTGACGTAAAAGAGTCAAATTTTTTTGAATCAAGAATTTCAACACCCATAATGACAAACTAAAATAATCTATTAATAAATATTGTGGTAAACAAAATAGTAATTATTATATAATCTAAAACCCTACAAAAATATGAAAAAATTATATTTATTTGGAATATTCTTGCTCATTTTTTTAATAACATTCACATCAGCAAAGAAGCAAGAGGAGTTTTTGGTGACAAAAATAATCGATGGAGATACAATAAAACTTGAAAATGGCCAAACTATCAGACTGATTTGTGTGAACACTCCAGAAAAAGGAGAGCTCGGTTTTGAAGAAGCAACAAATTATTTAAAATCAACAATTCTTAATAAAAAAATAAAATTAAAAAAGGATATATCTGAAAAAGATAAGTATGATAGATTATTAAGATATATTTATCTAAATAATACATTAATAAACGAATTAATTGCAAGAAAAGGTTACGGAACAGCATCTCCATTCGAACCAGACACAAAATTCTGCGCTAAAATATTTAAATCAGAACAAAAAGCAAAAAAAGAAAAAATAGGGATATGGAAAAAATTAACAACGAGCCAGTTTATTTGCACAATGAACACATACAATTGCAACGATTTTACAAATCAATCAGAAGCCCAAAGAGTTTTCGATTATTGTGGTGGCACATCAAACGACATCCATAAATTAGATCGAAATAAAGATGGAATAGTTTGCGAAAGTATGTCTTAATAAACAACAACTTTATAAAACCTCAAAATTGCAAAGCTCATGGAAAAAATCAAGAAAGGCGACTCCGTCGCACTCAATTACGAAGGACGTTTTGAAAATGGAGAAGTCTTTGATTCTTCAAATCGTTCTGGACACGAACATCCCCTTGAATTCACAGCAGGAGAAGGACACGTTGTTTCTGGTTTTGACAACGCTGTTTTAGGAATGTCTAAGGGCGAAGAAAAAGAATTTACTTTAAAACCTTCAGAAGCATACGGAGAACACAATTCCCAATTACAACAAAAAGTTCCAAGAAATCAATTACCTCAAGACCAAGTTCCAGAAGCAGGAATGACGATGGTTGTTGGAACTCCCGACGGAAGACAATTTCCTGTTCAAATTTCAGCAGTAGATGAAGAAACCATAACTTTGGACATGAATCATCCTCTTGCAGGAAAAACTTTAATTTTCAAAATAAAAATCTTAGACGTAAATTACGAAGAAGGAAAATACGCACACAAACATTAAAATTTTAAAATAACAAATCCAAATCTTCAAATTCTCTAACAAAATATTTTGCACTACACTCTTCAGCATATTTAATTATGGAATCTCTTCCAGAATCAAAAGCCAGAAGCACATTATCATTTGTTCTTAATCTTACATAACTGGAATAAGGCTCTTTTTTTGTTCTATATTCGTTGCGAACCTTATTAAAAACAAGAAACGCGGAATCTCTATCTTCAAATTTAAATTCATAAATCATGAGAATTATAGAAAATTAATTATTTTTAAGATTATTCCTAAAATAAAACAACTATTAAATAATAATAATTATCTAAAATCAAAAAAAGTTTCTAAAAAAGTAGTGGCATAACTTCCAGACTGAATTTGAAAGTTCAAATTTATTTTCTTACTTCCTTCAAAAATTTCGTCATTTTCAGTTTCAACATCAATATTTTCAACTTTAAAGAAAGCATTTCTAACAGAACAGTTCAAACTCAAAAAAGGCAAAGCAGAAACTCTAAAATCTTTAAGTTCTAAATTATAAGACTCCAAAATTTCTTTTTCTATTCCTCCAATTCTTCCTTGAGAGAATATTGAATTATACCCTATTAGAGAAACAGTAGAATTATGATTCAATCCTTTTTCGTCAATAGCTCTTTCAATTATATCATTGAATATTTTGCTTTGAACAGCTTGACACATTATCAGTAAAGTCTTATCTCCAATAATTCTCAAAGCATTTATCCAGTCACCAGGATTTTCTTTTAGATATTCTAAGATATTACATTCAATACGTAAATTTTTAGGAAAATAGTCCAAAGCTTCAAGCATATTTTTTTCAGTTTTTAATTTTCTTTTTGCTCTTATTGTTTCTTCATCTTCACTTTCCCCATACGCAATAAGATATTCAAATATCGCTTCTCTGAACTTTTCTTTTAATATTAAAGTGCCAATACGAACATTTTCCTGTCTTAATGAACCAAATCTTTGCGCTCCAAATAAATTAGGAATATATTCAGAATGTCTCACTTTATTCAATATTTTAATTGCATCAATATCTGCGTCTCTAAGAACTATTCTAAATTTATTCGCCGTTAAGTCTCCAACTTTGATTTTATGTTTTATCCATTTGAAATTTTTAAGTTTTATTCCTTTGAATGAGAAATTTCTAATTCTCTCAATTTTTGCATTGAAAATAGAAATCTTCTGACAAGTCCATGCACATTTATCCTTCGTTCCAGCCCAGCCTAATTCATGTGGGAAATTCCCCAGTTTTTCAGCAAGTATCGACATTAAAGTAAAATGGTCAATATTTATTTTTTCAACTTCACAAGTTAAAAAATCTCTCCTATCTTCAACATCTAATCTTCCAAAATCAACA
>SXGR01477376.1_pt1 | contig 25462 bp, 23 predicted proteins | sample 3174711 | NCBI WGS metagenome assembly SXGR01 (sample SAMN11356860, study PRJNA531348) | freshwater metagenome | isolation source: freshwater sample F1-60 | place: China: Fuxian Lake, Yuxi | collected 2017-12-25
CGCCTCAACGCCGCCGGCACCGCCTACGCCAACGACGGGATGCGCTGGCTGAACAACGCCAAGAACTTCCTCCAGCGCTCGACCATGGCCGCCCAGCCCGCGCTCTTCAATTTCTGGCGCGATGTCAAGCTCACCGATCCGGCGATCTTCGATTTCTACAACGAAGCGCTGGAAGGACCGAACCGGCGCGAGTGGGCGTTTTGGAAAACCTACAACGCCAATTTCGAGCAACGCCTCGGCGCCCACGCCGGCGTCGAGCTCGCCTTCGACAAGCAGTTCTTGGATTCCGGATACGTCCAGCCCTACCAGTTCCGCAATCACGCGATCAACATCGATATCAACACCCACCTGCCGAACGGCACGCCCAACCCCAATCTGGGCCGCCCCTTCATCAACACCGCGGAGGGCTTCCAGTCCTACAGCGCCACAGATCGCGAAGCCTATCGTGCCACCGGCTACTACGACCTCGACCTGCAGCGCGATCGCACCGGCTGGCTGGGCAAGGCGCTCGGCCGCCACATCTTCACCGGGTCCTTCACCAGCCAGAACCGAGTCGCCAATGGCTACGGCGGCCGACCCCACCAGCTGGGAGTTGATTACTTCGTGGCCGAGTCGGCGAACGAGACGAAGTTGATCCCCATTTCCGACGGCCAGCGGGTCATGAGCGGCCATACCTATATCGGGCCCAGCGTGCTCAACGCCTCCAGTCCGCGAAACAACGGACTGCAGGGTGTCCGGGCTATCAATACGATCACCCCCGGGACTCCGATCACCGGGCTTTACTACCAGGCACCGCCCGCCACCCCCGTGGCGCTCGCCCCTTGGCAGACGCGCACGTTCACCACGGTCCCGACCGAGAAATACGACCTGAGCCGGACGGCTACCGGCCCCTCGCGTCGGCGCGACGAAGTCGATTCCCTGGTCTTCGTCGCCAATAGCTACTGGTGGGACCACACGCTCGTGAGCACCCTGGGCTGGCGCAAAGACTCCTTCCAGAACTTCGACGCCGGCACTTCCCTGACCGATCCGACGACCGGCCTTCGCGTGCAAGACCCCGCCATCTGGAAATGGACGAAGCCGACGATCGATGACTCGGTGCGGTCCTTTAACTACGGCCTCGTGCTGCACACGCCGCCGTTCCTGCGGGGCAAGCTGCCCTTGGGCGCCGACGTCTCGCTCACCTACAACAAGTCGGATAACTTCTCGCCCGCCGCGCAGCGCTTCGACATGTTCGGCACGAAACTGGCGCCGCCCACCGGATCGACCGCGGAGTGGGGCGGCTTGGTGTCGCTCTTCCGCAACAAAATAGAACTGCGCTTCACCAAATACGAGACCCGTGCAAGGCTGGCCACCGCCGGGGTATTTACGGAAATCCAAAACGTGATCGTGCGGCGCCTCGACTCCCAGATCGAGGCGAACTCCGGCGAGATTTACCGCGTGGCCGCGCCGCCCGCGGCGCTCGCTGCGTGGAACCAATGGCAGGCGGGCCCGGACGCGAAGAACCTCTTCGAGACGTTTAATTTCAAGTTCAGTCCCGGACCCAACGGCACCACCATCGTCGACCGCGACGACCGGATCGGCACCGTGGTGAACACCACGGACAACCTCGCCACCGGCTATGAATTCGACGTGATCGCCAACCCCACCCCGCAGTGGCGCATCGCCTTCAATGCCGCGCGCCAGCAAACCGTCAGCGGCAACACCGGCGCGAGCTTCGCGAAAATGATTGCCGTGCTCAATCCGGTCTGGGGCGGCACCGCCGCTGCGCTGCCCGACTCGGCCACTTCGACCAGCACGCTCGGCCAGACCTGGGCCGGGCAGGTAGTCAACGCCCAGAAAGCAATTGCGCTCGATGGGGCGCCTTCGCCCGAGCTGCGCCGCTGGCGTTACAATGTCGTCTCGAATTATTCCTTTCATCAGGGCCGGCTGAAAGGCTGGCGTTTCGGCGGCGCCTACCGCTGGCAGGGCAAGGCGGCGATCGGTTACCCAGTGAAAATTTTCCCGGACGGCTCCGGCGTCTACGACGTGACGAAACCCTTCTTCGGCCCGACCGAAGCCAACGTCGACGGCTGGATCGGCTACAGCCGCAAGCTGGGCGAAAAGATCCGCTGGAGCGCACAGCTCAACGTCCGCAACATCGGCGTGGGCGACCGGCTCATCCCCGTGAGTGCCCAGCCCGACGGCACCTACGATACCATGCGTATCGCCGATCCACAGACGTGGCTGCTCACGACGTCATTTGAGTTCTAGTCAAATGCCCCCAAGGGGAAAGGTTGTCCGCAAAGCGAGTCCTCGGGGTCAAACGTTGCACTTTGCAATCTGAACAAAGGGACCACCGAATGGCGTCGGGCGCCGCCGCGCGATCGCTCAACCCCGCGCATCCCGCCACCCGCCGCGCTTCCCGCCAACCTCGCCCGAACCGCCGTTGCGATCATTTGCGTTGCGCTCACTTCGTTCTCGTCGTCCGTCTCCGCCGCGCCTACTACCGTTGGCGTATCCTCTGTCCCCCACCGCAATCCCCTCGCCCGATGCACGCCTCTCCCGCTTCACCCCAGATCACGCGTCGCCGCTTTCTCGCGGCCGCGTCCGTCGCCCTCGCCGCCCCGCATGTGCTCACTGCGCAGAAATCCGGGCGCTCACTCTTTGTCGGCACCGGCGCTCACCGCTACGAGGTGTCGCACGACTGGGCCCAGCTGCCGTCGCCATACTCCTGGCAGACCACGCACAACGTCGCCGTGGACCGCGAGGGCCTGCTCTACGTCATCCACGAGGGCCGAGAGGAGCTCAAGGATCACCCGGCGGTCTTCGTCTTCGATGCGCAGGGGAAATTCGTGCGCGCGTTCGGCCGCGAGTTTCAGGGCGGCGGGCACGGGCTCACGGTGCACACGGAGGGCCGCGAACAGTTCCTCTACGTCACCGGTTATCAGCAGTTGAAAAATTTCGCCAAGCTCACGCTCAAGGGCGAACGCGTGTGGGAAAAACGCGCGCCCATGGAATCGCAGCTCTACGCCAAGGGCGAGGACACCGCGCCCGCGAAGCGCTGGGGCCGCGATGCGTTCATGCCGACCAATTTCGCGTTTTTGCCCGACGGCGGCTTCTTCCTTGCCGACGGCTACGGAACGCATCGCATCCACCGCTACGACCGCGACGCCCGCTGGCTCTCCACGTTCGGCGAACCCGGCACCGGCCCGGGCCAGTTCAACCTCCCGCACGGCATCGCCCTCGACGACCGCCCCGGCCGCGCACCCTCCGTCGTCGTCGCCGATCGCGCCAACAAACGCCTGCAGTGGTTTACCCTCGAGGGGAAACACCTGAAGACCCTCGGGGGTTTCATTTTACCCGCCAACATCGCTACGCGAGGCGACGTGATGCTCGTGCCCGACCTGAGCGCGCGCGTCACGTTGCTCGATCGCGACGACAAGGTCATCGCCCACCTCGGCGAAGATCCCGCGTGGCGCGAGCAGGTCACGCGCGAGAAAAACGCGCTGCGCCGCGACGAAAAGGGCGCCGGCTGGCAGGCGGGAAAATTCCTCCACCCGCACGACGCCTGCTTCGACGCCGCCGGCAACATCTTCGTCGCCGAGTGGGTCCACACCGGCCGTATCACGAAACTGCGCAAGCTGGGCTGACGCGGTGGTACCGTACCGGGCCGCACCCGGCCTACGCCCATTGGTTGCCGTGAGCTCATTCGTGGAAACCGGGCCGACTGCATGGACCCGGCGCAGTGGCTAGCAGCGTCAGGCTGTCGCGGAAGCGGAGACGCTGCCGATTCCGCGCGCAACCCTGACCAGAAACCGGATTCGTCCGGCCCCGCGGCTGGGTTTGTTCTGGAGTTCGATTTCTCGCTCGCATTGCCTTTGTCTCGCTCCTGTTCGCCTCACCCGACCGAACTCCCCCCATGCCCACCTCCCCCTGCTTAAACCTGCTATTCTCTCCGGGTGTTCGCGTCGTCGTACGGGTCATCGCCGCCATCTGCTCGGTCGCCCCGGCCGCGTTGGTATTCCTTTCGTTTACGGCGGTCGTCGTTTCCGCCGCGAGCGCTCCGCCCAACACCGACTGGCCCACCTACCTCGGCGACAAACAGCGCAGCCTCTATTCGCCGCTCCAGCAGATCAACCGCGGCAACGTCGCGCAGCTCCAAGTCGCATGGACCTACGACACCGGCGAAAAGGGCGAATACCAGGCCAACAATCTCGTCGTCGGCGGCGTGCTCTACACTCCCACGCAGAGCCGCCGCGTCATCGCGCTCGACGCCGCGACCGGTCGCGAACTGTGGAAATGGGATCCGGCCAACACCCCCGCCGGCACCGGGGGCCGCCGCCAGCGCGGCCTCGTGTTTTGGCAAAACGATACCGGCGGCGAGGCGCGCCTCTTCACCGCAGTCGGCAAATTCCTCTTCGCCCTCGATCCGCAGACCGGCCAACCGATCCCCACGTTTGGCGACAACGGCTCCCTCCTCCTCGGCGCCGGACTCGATACGGACACCACGCCCAATGTCGGCCTCAACACCCCCGGTATCCTCTACCGAGATACGCTCATCATCGGCGGCATCGGCGGCCCCGGCGCAGTGCGCGGCCTCGATGTGCGCACCGGCGCGCGCCGCTGGATTTTCCACCTGATTCCGCGCCCCGGCGAACTCGGCCACGACACTTGGCCCGCCGACGCCTGGAAGACGGCCACCGGCGTCATGCCGTGGTCGGGCCAGTCGCTCGACGAGAAACGCGGCATCGTTTACATCGCGACGAAGACGGCCGAGCCCGACTTCTATGGCGCCGAGCGCCACGGGAAAAATCTTTTCGCCAACTCCCTCGTCGCGCTCGACGCCACGACCGGCAAGCGCCTCTGGCATTTCCAGATGGTCCACCACGATCTGCTCGACAAGGATCTGCCGTGCGCGCCGTTGCTCCTCACCGTGACCCACGGAGGAAAAAAAATCGACGCCGTCGCGCAGGGCACGAAGCACGGCCAGCTCTTCGTCTTCGACCGCGTCACCGGCGCGCCGCTCTGGCCCATCGAAGAAAAACCCGTGCCCGCCTCCGATCTCCGCGGCGAACAGGCGTGGCCCACGCAGCCGTTTCCCCAAAAACCCGCGCCGCTCATGCGCCAGCGCTTCACCGAGGCCGACGTATCCACAATTTCGCCCGAGGCCCGCGCGCTCACCACCGATCGCATCAAACTCTCGCCCAACTTCGGGCCTTTTCCCGCGCCAAGCCTGAAGGAGTCAATCATGTTTCCCGGCTTCGACGGCGGCATGGAATGGGGCGGCGGCGCGGCCGATCCCGACGGCATCTATTACGTCAACGTGAACGAAATCCCGTGGATTCTGCAAATGGTGGAAACGCGCCGCGCCGACGGCTCACCCCTCGCGCGCGGCGAACGCGACTACCTTATCCACTGCGCCGCCTGCCACGGCCTCGACCGCGCGGGTATCCCGCTCGCCGGCTTCCCCTCGCTCATCGACATCGAAAGACGACGCACGCCCGAGGAAATCGCAAAGCTCACCAAGACCGGCTTCGGCCGCATGCCCGCGTTCGATCGCCTCACCGACGTGCAGCGCGACGCGATCCTCGACTACGTGCTCGGCAAGCCGGACCCCGCCGTGTCCAACCCGACCAAGCCGAAGGGGAAAATCAAGTCCGGCGCACCGGCCGCCTCCGCCGCGACTCCGGCCCCGTATGCGTTCGGTGGATTCCGACGCTGGACAGACAACGCCGGCTACCCGGCGATCGCGCCTCCGTGGGGCACGCTCAACGCCGTCGACCTCAACACGGGCGAGCTCAAATGGAAGGTGCCGCTCGGCGAATACCGCGAGCTCACCGCGCGCGGCCTCCCGCCCACCGGCACGGAAAACTACGGCGGCCCCGTCGTGACGGCCGGTGGCGTGCTCTTCATCGGCGCCAGCGCGGATGAGACGATCCGCGCCTTCGACAAGGATACGGGGAAGATCCTCTGGTCGGCCCCGCTGCCCTTCAGCGGCAACGCCACGCCGAGCACCTACGCGATCGGTGGCCGCCAGTTCGTCGTAATCTCCGCCGGCGGCGGCAAGTCCGGCCGCCCCGCCGGCGGGAGCATCGTGGCCTTCGCGCTACCGACGCCATAAGAACCCCGCCGGCAGGCCGAGACCAAAAACCTCGCGCCCGCCACCGCCAGCACTCGCGTCGAACCGGAGCCACTCGCGACCCAACGACGACAGCTCAAACATTCCGCCCGATTTTTTGAACCCCGCACTTGCCGTGCGCCGCCCGCCCCGGCATCCCTGCTATCGCCGCGACCAGTTCGTCGCCGCCCTCGCCGATGAAGTCTGTTTCGCCCACATCGCCCTCCCCCGGCGGCTAAACGGAGCAGCTGGCCAAACCCATCGTCCGTGGGTCGACCACCTCTACGCCCTGACCGAGCCCGAGTTCACCCACATCCTGAGCTCCTTCCCCCTCGTCCCCGCGCCCGTGAAACCCGCCGCACTCGCGGTGTTTCGAGCCGAATCGTGAGAACTGATTTCCCGCCTTGGAAATTCCGAAACGCCCGCTAGCGTCTCGAGTATGGGCACGCTCACGCAGGGCCTCATCGAGGAGATCAAGACCGCGCCGGAATCCGTCCAGCGCGAGGTCGCTGAGTCTCTCGCCTTCCTCAAAGCCCGAGGGAAAGGCGAGGGCCGGGAAAGCCTGCTCCCGCTGGCCCAGACCGCGTGGGCGGCCGATTGGGACACGCCGGAGGAAGACGCAGCATGGCGCGATTTGTAAGCGGCGACGTCGTCGTGGTGCCGTTTCCGTTTACGGATTTGACGAGCGCCGAGATCTGACCGGCCTTGGTGCTGGCGGGGCTGACGCGCGGTGACCTCATCCTCTGTCGGATTACGAGCACAGCCGCCGGGCACCCCGCCGCTATCGCAATTCAAGCGGCGGATTTCGATTCCGGCGATTCCCTGCCGCATGACAGCTTTGCCCTGCCGCATCGGGTGGTCACAGCGAACGAATCCGATGTGCGGCGGGCGGTGGGTCGGGTGTCGCGGGCAAAACTGAATCAGGTACGGGAACAGGTTTGCGTCGTAATTCGACAGGGCTGACGTCGGGACCGCGCTCGAATTCGCCCACGTCCCCGTCCCTTGTTCCATGCCGTCGGTCACACCACACTCCCGCCTGAAAAGCGAATTCCGCAGCCTGCGGCGTTTGATGGATTTTGCCTCGACCCATCGCTCGCTCAATTCGCCCCGCAGCCAGCTCGGCCGACGGCTCGCCGAAATTTATCATCAGCTGGGCCTGGTGTGGGAATTTCTCGCCCTGCAATGCCGTCACGAAGAAGGCTATCGCCCCACCCGGTCGAGCGACTCCGTTTGCCGCATCTGCGGCACCGTCGAAGGCACGTGCGAAAGGTGGACGCTGCAGCCAGCAAAAGACCGCAGACCGAGGCAGAGGACGATGCGCCCGATGTCCGCCAAGGTGGCCCGACCGAATCCGAGTTCGTCCAAGTCAGCGCCACGTTCGCGCTCGTTTTCGCGCCCATAAAGGCCGCCGCGCTCGCCACGTTTCGGACACTTCCATCATAGCGTTCAAAAACGGCGGACGTCCATAATCCGAACTTCCTTCACGGCGTGGTCGGCCCAGTAGATGACACGGAAGTGCGCGGTATAGACGACTTCGTTGGTGCGTCCGACCTCGTCAATCACCTGCTCCGTGCCACTCCGGCCGGGGCTGCGGGCCAGCGCATCGCAAGCGTCGAGCAATTCGCGGCGTTCGCTATCATGTAGCGCGACTAAGGCCAGCACCGCCGACTCGTGAAGCGAGTAGGCATAGCGCATAGTCAGACCTGTGGCGCGGCGGGTTTGGCAGCAAGGATGCGCGCCAGCTCGGCCTCGGAAATTTTGCGGCCGGCATCCATCTCGCGATGACGTTCCGCCAGTTCGCGGGCAAATTCCGGCGTATTCGTCTGGCGGAGACTGTCCAGAAAGCGGGCGACCCCAGCCTGTTCTTCGGGGGAAAGTTTGGTCAACTGCGACTGGATTTCCTGCACGCTCATGACCCGGACGCTAGCCAGCGAGGCGAGTGCGTCAACGGTGGTTTCGCCTAGCGCATCCCACCGATTGCATCTGCGAGTTGTCGCCATCGAGAAAGTGGCAGGGACTTCCGTCCCTGAGTCGGAGGTACTGAAGTCCGTCCCGCTTTCGTGGCTGTCACGTCGGCGCGACTTCCGGCGGCAAATCGGAGCTGCAACTCATCTCACCTTGCCTCTACCCCCTGACCGAGCCCGAGTTCACCTACATCCTCAGCTCCTTTCCCCTCGTCCCCGCGGCCGTGAAAGCCGCCGCGCTGGACGCGTTTCGCATCGTGGAAAGTAACCTTCAACGGGCGTGCAAGGTGTGCTCCGGCCAATTGGCGAGCGCGCCGGTGTCGTGGGCGGCGAGTTTGTAGCCCGAGTCCTGGGCAAGCTGCACGAGCCACGTGTCCAGGATTTGGCAGTGACCGGTGGCCTTCTCCAGGAGGATTCTGGCCGGGCGTTTAGGCGCAACGACTACGGCGCCGGGATGCGGACCGCTCAATTCCTTCTCCACCGCCGTCAGCGCGGCCGAGGCCGTGAGCGCGCCCGACCCCATCACCTTGGGATTCATGAGCAGTCGGAACACGGCGAGATACGTTTCGCTCGCGGTGGCCCAGCCGGCGGGTTTGAACTTGTCGAGCCAGCGGCGGGAGAGGATGTGGCTGGGGTGGCCACGCACGAGGGGCGCAAAGAACACGTCATTGTCCAAAAGCGATTTCATCTCAGTCGTAGGGCGCCCCGTTGATCAGCGCAGGCGTGAGCTTGGGGGCGTCGGCCGCGGCACTGATCACCACGCGCCCCGAAGTCAAATCGATGCGCGGCTTTCTGGCGGCGGGTGCGCCGTAGGTTTTGCGGACGGCCGCGGACACCAGAGACGTGAGCGAAGCCGCCTTTCTCCCGCCGCGCCGAGCAGACTCCAAGCGCAGCACTTGTACGATGTCGTCGGGGAGATCGACGGTGGTTTTCATGAGTCTGGTTTTATGGCGAATCGAGCTACCGTCGATGGCCCATTCGCGAGGGGATGGTTGCCCGCCAGCCCCGTCGCACCCTCCGCCCTGACCGCGCCCGAGTTCGGCCACATCCCCAGCACCCGCCAAAGGGGGGCAAGCATTCACCCTCGTCCCCGCGTCCGTGAAAACCGCCGCACTCGCGGCGTTTCGCACCGGATCGTGAGAACTGATTCCCCGCCTTGGAAATTCCGCGCTGCGAGCCGACGAGGTCTGGCTTTGAGGTTTAGGGTCCCGCAGTGAACGCGACCCACGTCGCGCTCCCACTCCTGAGCTTCCCCGCTCTCACCTCCTACGAAACCTGTCACCACTGGGCCGCGCAGGACGACGCAGCCCGCGCCGCGACCGCCTATTTTCAGACGATATTTTCAGCGACGAAATACTTTTCCGCATCGAAGCGCTGGAAAAAAAACCGACCCCGCGTCGGCCTCCCACTATCCCCGCGCCTCAAACGCGCCGTCCGCCCGCTTCGCCACGAGACGCTTCAGCTCCAGCATCATCAGCGTCGCCGAGAGCTGCGCTGCGCTCAGCTCCGTCAACCCCGCAAGCGCATCCGGCGCGAGGATCGCCCCGCCCCGAAAACACTCGAACACCTTCGCCTCGTCCTCCGTGAGATTCGCCGGCCGCCCGGCCGCCACGTGCGCGGGCTTTTCCGCAATCGCCGCCGGCCGCATCCCGTCGAGGTAGTTCAGCTCGTTCAAAATATCGTCCACGCTCGTCAATAACGTCGCACCATCGCGGATGAGCTGGTGACACCCCGCGCTCGTATTCTGGTCGATCCGCCCCGGCATCGCAAAAATCAACCGCCCCTGCTCACCCGCAAACCGCGCCGTGATCATCGCCCCGCCGTCCACATCGCTCTCGATCACCACCACCGCCTCGCTCATGCCGGCGACGATGCGGTTGCGCATCGCGAACGACTGCCGGTCCGCCCGCCGGCCAATCGGAAACTCCGAGAGAATCGCCCCGCCGCCGACGGCGATCCTCCGATACAAATCCAAGTTTTCCGGTGGATAAATAATGTCGATGCCCGTGCCCAGCACCGCCATCGTCTTGCCGCCCACCGACAGCGCGCCCTCGTGCGCCGCCGTATCAATCCCGCGCGCCAGCCCGCTCGCGATACAGAAACCCAAGCGCGCAAGCTCCGCGGCAAACTTCTCCGCCATCGCCTGACCATAGAGCGTCGTGCGCCGCGAGCCGATGATCGCGATATTCGGCTGCGCGAAATCATAGCGCCCTTTCCGGTAAAGTCCGATCGGCGGATCGTTGATTTCTTTCAACAGCCGCGGGTAATCCGCATCGCGAGTCGTGATAAAATCGATCGACCCCTGCGCCATGCGCTCCTCTTCCTTCACGAAGTCGACATGCTCGCGCCAGGCCCCGATACTCGCGCTGATGACGGGCCCGACACCCCGCACGGACTCCAGCCGGCGCGGGTCCGCCGACAAGACGTTGCGCGGATCAGCGCCGAGTTCCTCGAGCAAGCGATTGAGCGTGATCGGCCCGATATTGGGCAGCGCGTTCAGCACCAAAAACGCCTGCCGTTCGGTTAGGTCACTGCTCATGTCCCGACTCTCGCAAAGCCGCCCCCAGGAAGTCGAGCACCTGCGTCGTCACCACGGACGTTTGCCCATGAGCCCGGGCCAGAGCATCCGCCGCCATACCATGCCACACCACCCCGCGTGCCGCCGCGAGCAGCGGCTCGTGCGGGGTCTGCGCGAGCAGTCCGCCGATCAATCCCGCCAACCCATCGCCGCTGCCGCCGCGCGCCAACACCGGGCCACCAAAAAAAGAATGATATGTCACGCCGTCCGAAGTCGCCCGACCACAGATCCGCGTCACCGCTCCCTTGCGCACGAGCACCGCATTCTCCTGCCGCGACTCCGAGATCCGTGCCCACTCGCCTGCATGCGGCGTCAAGATTCGCGCCGCCTTCCCCGCGCTCACAATCTCCGACTGCAAAGCATCGGCGTCCATCACCACCGGCACCGGAGTCGTTGCGACGATGTCACGCACGAGCGCGAGGGTTTCCGCTTCGCGCCCGATCCCCGGTCCGACCACGAGGGCTGACGCCCGCCCGATCCGCGTCGCCAACAAATACTGTCCCTCCAGCGCCAGCCCACCCGCGGGCGTTTCCGGCCAACCGACCCACATCGCCTCCGGGGCCCGCGCTGCGAACGCCGCCACCATCGACTCGGGCACAAACGCCGTCACGAGCCCCGCTCCGCTGCGCAAGGCCGCGAGCACCGTCATCAACACGGCGCCCGGGTAGCTCCTCGAACCACCGACAACAAAAACGTGACCATACGTGCGCTTGTCCGAGCGCGAGTCGCGCCACGCCGCCAACGGCGCCAGCACTGCCGGCGTGAGTACGCGATTTTCACCTGCGGGCACCGAGACGGGACCGCCCGGCGCGAAGAATCCGAGATCGAGGTAACGCACCCGTCCGGCTACCGCGCCAAACTCGGCTAGCACCGGCGTCTTCACGATCCCGGTTGCATACGTGAAATCGGCGCGAAACAGACCCGCACTCGGAAGATCGACCGCCGCACGCAGCCTGATCGGCAGCGCATTAACGTTCCCGATCAGCGCCGCGACCCGCGCGATGGCCGGCCTGCGAAACTGAAACCCGAAGACACCATCAAGGCACAGCGCGAAATGGTGGGCCCGGCCGGCGGCTGGGCGCGCCAGGTCCGCCTCCCGGCCTACAACCACGCGCTCGCCTACTGTGTGGGTGAGCTCCCGCCACGCCCTCGCCGCGAGTGGCCGCAGGGCTCGCTCTCCAAACACAAACACCACCTCCGCCCGCGCCTCCGGAAATCGCGCCAACACCACCTGCGCCGCGATCAACGCATCGCCGCCATTGTGCCCTTTGCCCACGAGCACCAGCACGCGCCCGGGCGGCGGAAATCCGCCGATCTCCTCGAAATCCCGCAGCACCGCAGCCGCCACGGCGCGCCCGGCCCGTTGCATCGCAGGCCACTCTGTCGCCTCGTCGCCTCCGAAAAGCCGCGCCTCGAACGCACGGCTTTCCTCGCAGGACAAGATGGGGTGGCTGTCGAGCATCATGATGATCGGGCGCGTCGCTCAGGTCTTCGGTGGAGTCTCGATTTTCATCCGGTCCAGCGGCGACTCCGGCGACGGCAGCGTGCTTTTCTGCGCCGGCGCCTTGGGCACCGGGATATTCGGCAGGGTTTCACCGGGCGGAATCAACGCCGGCCCAAACAGCGACGGTTGCACGGTCGGTTGCGGTTGCCGCTCGAACCGCCCGTGTTCGAACCATTCGCGATAATGCGCCTCGGTCTCCGTAAACTCCAGCGGTGACTCCTTCGGGCGCGGCACCCCGTGGCGGATCACTCGCCGCGTGAGCTGGGGAATACTGCGAAAGTAGTACCCTTCGCCGACCCGGCGCACCTCGTAGAATTCAGAAAAACTCCCGGCCTCCGTCCGCCACAGCGCCACCTCCGTCACCTGGTCATCCCACACGGCGTGCTGTCCCCACTCGGCAAATACGGCCTCGATCGTGGTCAACGCGGGAAGCGTCGTTCGCACCACGGTTGGCCATTCCTTCAACGTCACCGCCGAAGCCACCTTCACCGCCTGCTCCGCGTCGCGCTTGAGGCCCCAGACCGAGGCCGCTCCCAGCAAAAATCCCAACATCACCCACGACGACGCCTTCGACATCTTGGACGGCGACAACGGATAGCTCTTCCTGGGCTCGTCGTGCTCGTCGTCGTCCATCGGCAACAGGGTCGCGAAATCTTCAAGCCCGCACAAGAGCGGCAACGGCCATCGCATAATTCTCCGTGTGCGAAAGCGTGATCATCACATGCGTCGCGCCGACATGGGCGAGCAAGGCCTCCCCTTGGGCGTCGAGTCGCACCAGTGGCTCGTGCCGAGAACCGTGATACACCGAGGCGGATTTCCACCCGAACTCCGTGCCGATGCCGGTCGTAAAACACTTCGACACCGCCTCCTTCGCCGCGAAACGCGCCGCGATGTGTTTGTGCGGATGCGCCATCGACGAACAATAAGCCTTCTCCTCCTCCGTGAGGATCCGGTCCATGAAACGATCCCCATGCCGCTCCATCACGCCGCGAATGCGCGCGATCTCAATGATGTCGGCCCCAATACCGAGCAGCACGCCACCGGGGGGAAGTTGGATGTTCATGGCGCAAAAAGTAGCGAGGAGTGCGTAGCGGGTAGCGAGGAGAAATCCGCGGTGAGTGCAGCGCACTGCTCGCTACGCGCTACCGACGACTCGCTGCTGTTTTCACCCATTCATCCGCGCCTTCATTTCGCGGACCGCTTCCTCGACGCCGGTGAACAGCGCGCGGCTCACAATGCTGTGGCCGATGTTCAGTTCATAGAGATGGGGCAGCGTGCGCACCTCGGAGATATTCACATAGTTGATACCATGCCCGGCGTTCACCGTCAGCCCGAGGTCTTTTGCCCGCACGCAACCGAGGCGGAGGCGCTGGAATTCCTTGGCCCGTACCGGCGTATAATAGGCATGAGCATAGGCACCCGTGTGCAACTCGACGAAGGTCGCGCCGACCGACGCACAGAACTCAATCTGGCGTTCGTCGGGATCGATAAACAAACTCACCTTGATCCCGGCCGCTAGGAGCGCTTCCACGCACGTCTCCACCGCCGCGAGGTTACCCACCACATCGAGCCCACCCTCGGTCGTGACTTCCTGCCGGCCCTCCGGAACGACACAGACGAATTCCGGCTTCAGTTTGAGCGCAAACGCCGTCATTTCGGGCGTGCACGCCATCTCCAAATTGAGCCGCGTGGCGATACTTTCCCGCAAGCGCCACACATCACGCTCCTGAATGTGCCGACGATCCTCGCGCAGATGCACCGTGATCCCATCGGCGCCGGCGCGCTCGGCGTACAGCGCAAACGCGACCGGATCGGGCTCGACGGCACCGCCCACGGTCCCGGCGGCTTCGCGGTAGCGGGCCTGACGGACCGTCGCACAGTGGTCGATATTGACGCCGAGGTAAATCATGAGACGGGTAGCTAAACAAATTCCCCACCACAGGAAACCAGTAAACGCGCCCCAAGTGATTTTCCTCTTTCTGATCGGGCCGCTTCCCGGTTGGATGGAATGATGCCGGCCCAACCGCAAAAACGTGAAAATCTTTTTATCAATCTCGGATGCAACGTCGCGTTGCCGTCGATCATTTTGACCTGGGGCAGTAAAGCCGCCTGGCTCGGGCCGAAATGGGCGCTGGTCGTCGCCCTTGTATTTCCGGTCGCCTACTCCATCTACGATTTTGTCGTGCGGAAGAAATTCAATTTCATCTCCGCCCTCGGCTTCGTGAGCGTACTGATCACCGGAACGTTTGCCCTTATGAAACTCGATCCGTTCTGGTTCGCGGTCAAGGAAGCGGCGGTGCCCGCAGCCATCGGCCTCGTCGTGCTCGCCTCAATGGGCACGCGTTGGCCGCTGGTGAAAGAGATGCTCTACAATCCGCAGGTGATCGACGTCGACCGGATCGACGCCATCCTCAAGGAACGGCAGGCGCGGCCAGAGTTCGAAAAGCTGCTGCGCGACGCGAGCTACCTGCTCACGCTGTCGTTTGCCGTGAGCGCCGTGCTGAACTACGCCTTGGCGCGCTACCTCCTCAACAGCCCGTCCGGCTCGGAGGCATTTAATGCCGAGCTCGCGAAGATGAACCTGTGGAGCTGGCCCGTAATCGTGTTACCCAGCATGGCTATGACGATGTTCGCGCTCTGGCGCCTGCTCGGCGGTCTCCAACGCGTGACCGGCCTCGAACTGGAGCAGTTGATGCACACCGCACCGGCAAAGAAATAGGGCGGACTTGCGGTCCGCCCCTTGAAAAAACCCGGCGACGTCGAGCGTCGGCGCTTACGCCCGCTGCGCCATCGGCACGTAGTCGCGTTTGACTGCGCCCATGTAAATTTGACGGGGACGGTAAATGCGGCCCTTAGGATTCGCCGCGACTTCACGCCAATTCGCAATGTAGCCCGGTGCCCGACCAATGGCGAACATCGTGGTGAACATATTCATCGGAATCCCAATCGCGCGCATGATGATGCCGGAGTAGAAATCAACATTCGGATACAGGCGGCGCGAAACAAAATAGTCATCCTTCAGCGCGGCTTGCTCGAGATTCTTAGCAATCTTCAGCAAAGGATCGTCGATGCCGAGTCGGGTCAGCACGGTGTCGCAGGCGTCACCGATGATCTTCGCGCGCGGATCGAAATTACGATAAACGGCGTGGCCAAAGCCCATCAGGCGGTTGCTCTTGCTGCCGGATTTCGCGGCCGCGATGAAGCGAGAACCGTCGTCACCCTCGTCGTGGATCGACTGGAGCATCTGCATCACCGCCACGTTGGCACCGCCATGCAACGGGCCCGCCAAGGCGCAGATGCCCGCAGAAATCGACGTGAAGAGATTGGAAGCGCTGGAGCCGACCATCCGTACGGTCGACGTGGAGCAGTTTTGCTCGTGGTCGGCATGGAGGAGCAGCACGAGGTTGAGAGCCTTGGCGACCTCGGGCACCGGCACGTAATCCTGATAAGGCTCCGAAAACAGCATGTGCAGGAAGTTTTCGCAGAACGGCAGTTCCTGCTTGGGAAACATGAACGGCAGACCTTTCTGGTACCGGTAGATCATCGCGACGATCGTGCGGATCTTCGACATCGCGATAGCCGCGGCCGAATCGAAGTTTTTGAGATCTTGCTCAAAATTATTCCTCGCCAAGTGAGGATAATAGGCCGGCAGCGCACTCACCATCGCGGACAACATGGCCATCGGCGAAGCACTCGTCGGAAACCCTTCCAGAATTTTTTGCATCTGGGTCTCGATGACCGCGTTCTTCCGGAGATTGAGACCGAATTCCTTGCGCTGGGCTGGGTTTGGCAACTCACCGTAAATGACCAAGTAGGCGGTCTCGACAAAATCGCTGGAGTGCGCGAGTTGCTCGATCGGGTAGCCACGATGGCGGAGGATGCCGTTGTCGCCGTCGAGATAAGTGATCTGGCTCTCACACGAGCCGGTGTTGCCGTAGCCTTGGTCGAAGGAAACATAGCCCGAGGCCGTGCGCAAAGCGCGGGTGTCCACCGCTTTTTCACCCTCGGTGCCGATGATCACCGGCAAGGGGTATTCTTTATCGTCAATCTTCAGCGAGGCAGTCGTGGCCATATCCGCCGAGCGAAGCTAATTCCGAGCCGCTGGCAAAGAAAACTTGCCCAGAAGCGAGAATTTCAGCCGACAAAGTAGCCCCAAACGCCACGCCAGTAAGAAAACGTGGCGCTCCCCTCCGCGTCCGTCCACCGACTGCCGTCCACCGCGGGACCGCCTTGGCGCACCGCGCACGCAGAACAAAATTCGCGCCATGGTCAGGCTCAAACATCGCACACTCACCGTGCATGACCACCGGCAACTGCCGGAAGACTCGGGCAAAAAAACCGAGCTGATCGAAGGCGATTTATTCATGTCACCGACCCAAATCGCTAGCATCAGACCATCCTGAATCTGGTTTCCCTTCCGGGACTTTGCATCAAGGCGAACTCCGTCGGAAAGCGCGATGCGGCCCCCTTCGACGTCACGCTCACCGACCTCAACGTTTACCGGCCCGATCTCTGCTCCTTCTCCAAATCGCACTACCCCGCGCGTCCGGAAATCCTCGTCTAACCCGCCGCCACCACCGACGCGAAATTGCGGTAAACCTGCAGGCCCTTCGCTTGGCTCTTTTCAGGGTGAAACTGCGTCGCAAACACCCGACCGCGGGCAATCGCACAACAAAACTCCCCGCCATAACCGCACTCCGCCAAGACGAGCGAGAGCTCGACCGGCACGCAGTGAAAGCTGTGCACGAAGTAAAAATTCTCGCCGTCGGGCGCGAGATTCGCGGCGAGGGGCGAGTTCGGCTGCACGAAGCGAACCGTGTTCCAACCCATGTGCGGGATCTTAAACTCTGGCGGACGCTGGAAACGTACGACCTTGCCCGGGAAAATCCCGAGGCCGGTGATGTTACCTTCCTCCGAATGCTCAAACAGCGCCTGCATCCCCAGGCACACGCCCAGAAAGGGCTGGTCGGCCGCGATCCAGTCACGCACGGCCGTGTCGAGTTTCGAGGCCCGCAACGAAGCCACACAATCCCGCAAAGCGCCCACGCCTGGCAATACGATGCCCCGCGCGTCCGCTGCGACAATCTCCGCGGGCGTGCGGACCACCTGGATGGTCGCACCGACCGCCTCGAGCGCCTTGGTGACGCTGCGCAGGTTGCAAATCCCGGTATCGATGACGGCAATCATCTGGCCGTCAGCGCCGCAGCACCAGTGCCGGGAAATCCGGACAGAGTTTCGAGCCGCGCAGGGGCTCAGCCTGACCGGCAGCGAAAAACGTCATCCCGCCCGTGAGTGAACAGTGCCACACCTCGCGGGCACCGGCATCGAAAAACAGCCCCGTCTTGTCCCTCATCTCAGCGACCGTGTTGTCGGGCGAAAGCGCCTCGACACAAATCTCGGGTGCGCGTGAAAAACAGGTGCCATCACCAAGCTTATCCACGCAGTCACGCGAAGCCCACGCGACGTCGGCAGCGCGCACGCCATCGGCAGTGGAGATTGGGCATTCCGTGAGCACCTCACCGTCGGGCATAAGGCGGTCGAGAAATACTGTGATCCGCGATTGATATCCACCATGGCTGGCGGCTGGGGGTGGACTCACAAGGACGTGACCATGCCGGTCGGTTTCAACCCGGCCCTCGACCTTAGTCCACTTGGGATCGGCGACGAGCTCCGCCCAGCGACGCAGGTTGAACTGGGTCTGCGCGTCCTGCGCCGGTCGTTCGATTGTGAGCGTGTCCATGGTGGCAAGATGTCGCGCGGGCGACGGCAGCAAGCCAGACGCCCTACGCGGCCATCAGATTTTCCCCTTCGTGCTCGGCAGCTGATCCGCCGCGCGCGGCTCGATCTGCGTCGCCATGTCCAGGGCACGGGCGAGGCACTTGAAGATCGCCTCAGCCACGTGGTGCGGCTCGTCGCCGTAAACCAACTGGACGTGAAGATTCGCCCCGAGGGCATTGCTAAACGCCCGACAAAATTCCTTCACGAGGATGATATTGAAATCGCGTACAAACATCGTCGGCGCGTTTGCCTCGTAAACCAAATGCGGGCGACCACCGACATCGACGACGATCCGGGCCAGCGATTCGTCCATCGGGAGAATGAAAAAACCGTAACGCTTGATCCCCACCTTGTCGCCGAGCGCCTCCTTAAAGGCCTGCCCGAGCACGAGCCCCACATCCTCGACCGTGTGGTGGTAGTCCACCTCGACGTCGCCCTTGGCCTTCACCGTGAGGTCGAAGAGCCCGTGCTTCGCGAAGAGCGTGAGCATGTGGTCGAAGAAGGGCACGCCGGTGGCGATTTCCGACCGGCCGCGACCGTCGATTGCCAAGGACAGCGCGATGTCCGTCTCCGCCGTTTTACGGAGGACGGTCGCTACGCGTTTGTTGTTTTTAGCCATGCGTCGAGAGTTTCGTTGAGGACGAGCATTTCGTCGTCGGTGCCCACGCTGATCCGCAGAAATGGAGCGGTCAAGGCGTGCTTCGGAAAGTGGCGCACGAGGACTTTGCGGGCGAAAAGGAAATCGTAAGCGGACTTCGAAATCGCCGGGCCCGCCTCGCCCCGAGCGTTTTTCGGCTCCGTGAAAATGAAGTTGGCCTGCGACTCGTAGGTGAACCAGCCCCGGTGCGTACTGAAATCTCGGATGCAGCGATCCCGGGTGGCTTTGATTTTTTCCACAACGCAGGAATAGTAGACCGTGTCTCCGAGAGCAGCGAGCGCAGCCACCTGCGAGAGGCGGTTCACATTGTAGCTGTCCCGCACGCGGTCGAGCAGGCCGATGATTTCCGGATGCGCGAGCGCATAGCCCACCCGGATGCCCGCGAGCGCGTAGGCTTTCGAGAGCGTGCGGACGACCACCAAGTTTGGATAACGGGCGAGCAGCGGGACGGCGTTTTCCGTCGCAAAGGGCGCGTAAGCTTCGTCGACGACCAGCAGGCCACGAAACGACGCCAGCACCCGCTCGAGGTCGGCATTAGCAAAGGCGACCCCCGTCGGGGCGTTCGGCGACGTCAGGAAAAACGCCCGCGCGGTCGAGGCGGCGATGCGATCGAGGGGGAGGCGCATCGCGCGGTCGAACTCGATCACCTGAGTCGCGCCGTCCTGGATCTCAATGAGCACAGGATACAGCGAATAGCTGGGCAACGTGTAGCCGGCGGCGGCTTCTTGCGTGCAAAAAGCTCGGATGAGCACATTGAGGATATCGTCGGAGCCGTTGCCGACGCAGACATTTTCCGCCGTCAGGCCTTCGCCATGGTGCGACGCAATGGCCGCGCGCAACGGCGAACTCTTCGGGCTGGGATAGAGTCGGAGCGAGGCCCCGTCTTCACCGATCTCTCGGCGCAGCGCTTCGGTTACCCGCGGACTCGGCGCATACGGGCACTCGTTGGTGTTGAGTTTCGTCCAGCCTAGCTCCGTCGGCTGAAGGCCGGGCGTATAGGCGTGGAGCTTCGCGATGTGCGGGAGGGCGAGAGCAGTGAGATCGGACATCAGTGGAGGAGCGGGTTGCTCCCGCGATTGAGGATTCAGCGTGGGCGTGGCGTAAAGCCGCTCCTACACTCCCCGAATCCGCACCGAGCGGCCGTGGGCATCGAGTTTCTCCATCGCGGCAAACGCAGCCACGATGGGCGCAGCTTTTTTCACACTCGCCCGATCGTAATGAACGATGCTGGTGCGCCGCAGAAAATCATCGACCCGCAGCCCGCTGAAGAACCGCCCGGCGCGGCCCGTGGGCAGCACGTGGCTCGGGCCGGCCACGAAGTCACCGAGGGCCGTCGGCGTAAAATTACCAATCATGATCGCGCCGGCGGTCGTAATCTCGGCGGTCAGTTTCTTCGCCGCGGCATCGGTGACGAGGAGTTCGAGGTGCTCAGGCGCGACGGTATTCGCAATCTCCGCGGCGTGGGCGAGATGCTTGACCTCGATGGCGAGGAACCCGTCATCCAACACGCGCTGCGCTTTTTCCCGCCGCGTGATGAGCGGCAACTGGTCGCGGACTTCCACGGCAATCGCCTCGATGATTTCAGCCGAAGTCGCGAGCAGGTAGATTTTCTCCCGGCCGGAACCGTGCTCCGCCTGCGCGAGCAAATCAGCGGCCGCAAAGGACGCGTTTGCGGTGTCATCGGCAATGATCATCACCTCGCTCGGACCCGGCAGGGAATCCACCCCGACCGTGCCGAAAACTTGCCGCTTGGCCTCGCAGACGTAGGCGTTGCCGGGACCGTAGATCTTGTCGACGGCGTTGATCGTCGTCGTGCCGTAGGCCATTGCGCCGATCGCCTGCACGCCACCGAAACAATAAACTTCCGTAATGCCCGAAAGGTGCAGCGCCGCGAGCAGGCCATCGGCGAGCTTGCCGTCGGCATTGCTCGGCGTGAAGACCGCGATCTCCGGACAGCCGGCGATTTTCGCGAGGGTCACCGTCATCAACACGGTCGACACCAACGGTACCTGACCGCCGGGGACGTAAACCCCCACGCGCCGGATGGGATCGAACTTCTCGCCCACGAGCGCACCGTGTTTGTTTTTCGCCGTCCAATTTTTCGGAAGACTCCGGCGGTTGAAATCAAGGAGGCTGTCACGCGCGGCCAAAGTAGCGCGGCGGTCGGCCGGAGGGAGGCGGTCCGCGGCGGCGGCCAAGTCGGACGACTTAACGGGGAAATCGCGGGCCCGAATCTTGGCGCCGTCAAACTTAGCCGCATAATAACCCACCGCTTCGTCCCCGCGCCCGCGCACGTCGGCAAGAATCGCGGCGACGGAATCCGAGATCTCCTTCGGCACGACCGAGCCGCGGCAGAAGGCGGCCAGTTCGTCGGCAAAAGTCTTCGAAGCGTGATGGAGCGCGCGCATGAAAGAATACCCTAGCCCCATGATTACCCGGCGTCGAGTCCGTTGCGGCTTATTCACCGAACCCAACGGCGGCCACGATGGCGATCACTTCCGGCGAGACTGGATTGGCACCGCGAAAAACGACGCTGGGAAGACCTCGTTGACGGTGATTTTTTCGACGGTGATCGTGACGGTCTGAACCTTACCGGCTGGATTTTTCGTAGTAGTCACCAAGCTCTTGGGAAACCGGAGGCCGGCGGCGATCAACTCGCCCTGCTCGCGCAAGGTGCCACCCGCCTCGGTCTCGGTTAACGTCAGCCGGCCGGTCGCCAGATCGAAGTAGCGGTAGAAAATGATGTTCTCCGCGTGGATGAAGGCGACTTTTTGGCAAGCCACGCCGTCGATCGTGACGGGCCCCTGGTCTTCGATGCGCCCGCCCCGAGTCTCTAGGCCTCGAAAAAACGCGAGGGTCTCCCACGTGTTGGCCCAAAGACGCTTGATCTGTTCCGCTCCTTGGAGCGTCTGCTGCCACTTGGTCGGGTCGGTTGGGTCCTGCTTTCGCTGCCAGGCGTCATACCCATCCAGCGACGTCGTCTCGATCAGTTGATCATACGTCGTCGTGATCCGTTGCTGGTCATTCTTCTGGAAAACAATGTCGATCGCCGCCCGCTGCTGCTTACTCGGATCGGCGGGATCGGTGGTGACCAAGGTGCCGACGTAGTGGATCGATTTCACGTCGCCGATCGCCGCTTCGGAGCCAAGTCGCGCCCTCGCCTTGGTGATGATCGGCAACTCGGCCGCAAGGGCGACGATGGTCAGAACGAACGCGGCCGCAGCCACAGCCAGGAAGCGCAGCGGACTCGGAGACCAAGGAATCATGGAGCGGAGCTTGGTGACAGGATGGCCGCGAGGGAAGCCCAGAGATCGGCGGGGATTACTCCCACTCGATCGTCGCGGGCGGTTTGGAACTCACATCGTAGACGACGCGGCCGACGCCGCGGACTTCATTGGTGATGCGACTCGAGATTTTCTGGAGCACGTCGTGCGGGAGCTTGGCCCAATCGGCCGTCATCGCATCCGTGCTCTCCACGATACGCAGCGCGATCACATAGTCATAGGTGCGCTCGTCGCCGAACACGCCGACCGTCTTGACCGGGAGGAACACGCAGAACGACTGCCACACTTTCCAATAATAACCCGACGCCATCATTTCCTCTTGGAGCACGAAGTCGGCATTGCGGAGGATTTCGAGTTTGTCGGCCGTGATGTCACCCATCAAGCGTACGCCGAGACCGGGACCGGGGAATGGTTGGCGCCACACGACTTCCTTCGGTAGGCCGAGCGCTTCGCCGACGCGGCGGACCTCATCCTTGAAGAGCTGGCGAAGCGGTTCGACGAGTTTGAGCTTCATACGCTCGGGCAAGCCGCCGACATTGTGGTGAGTCTTGATGAGGGAAGCTTGGTTGCCATTGATCGAAACACTCTCGATCACGTAGGGATAGAGAGTGCACTGCGCGAGACACTCCGCGCTGCCCTTGATCGACTTCAGCGACTTCTCGAAAACTTCGACGAAGGTGCGGCCAATGATCTTCCGCTTCTGTTCGGGCTCCGCGACACCCTTGAGGCGCTTGAGGAACAGCTTCGACGCGTCGGCCACGCGGAGGTCGATATTGAAATGATCGCCGTAGAGTTTTTCGACCGCCGCGCGCTCGCCTTTGCGGAGGAGACCATTGTCCACGAACACGCACGTGAGCTGCTTGCCGATGGCCTTGTGCAGCAGCGCAGCGGCCACCGAAGAATCGACGCCGCCGGAGAGCCCGAGGAGCACGCGGCCCTTCCCAACCTGATCGCGGATCGTGGCGACGGACTGCGCGATAAAATCCTTGGTGGTCCAATCCTGTTTCGCGCCGCAGATGCCGACGAGGAAGTTGCGGATCATTTCGCCCCCGCGCTCGGTGTGAAAAACTTCCGGGTGAAACTGGATACCGTAGAATCCGCGCTGCTTGTCCTCGATACTCGCATACGGCGAATTTTCGGAAACCGCAGTTGCCACGAAGCCGGGCGGAAGTTTTTCCAGTTTGTCGCCGTGGGAATTCCAGATGCGCAGCTTCTTCGGGAGCCCGGCGAAGAGTTTACCGGCCTTCTTAATGGTGAGCTGACCGTGGCCGTATTCGCGCGCCTTGCTGTGCGCCACGTGGCCGCCGAGGTGGTGCCCCATGAGTTGCACCCCGTAGCAGATGCCGAGCATGGGGACGCCGAGCGTGAAAATCTCCGTATCCGGGTGGGGCGCCGTTTTCGCGTAAACGCTCTGCGGACCGCCTGAGAGGATGATGCCGACCACGCCGTCCTCGCGGAGCTTCGCCGCCGGGGTCGAGTAGTGATAGATCTTCGAGTAGACTTGGCACTCGCGGATGCGGCGCGCGATGACCTGCGTGAGTTGGGAGCCAAAGTCGAGGACAGCGATGATTTGTGGCATGTGTGCGGCGGGCGTGACGTGACGTCTGCGAAAAATGGATGGCGAGCGTGCCGCGACCGCTTGCCGCGTGTCAATGCCGCGGCGCGGCGCACAGGACGAGCGCGGCTCAGCGGAACGGCCAGACGATGGGTATCACCACCATCGCTACGACGAAGCAGAGGGCGTTCAAGGGCACGCCGATTTTAACGAAGTCGGCGAAGCGGTAGCCGCCGATGCCGTAGACGTAAGTGTTCGTCTGATAGCCGATGGGCGTGGCGAAAGCCGCACTGGCGGCAAACGTCACCGCGATGATAAACGGCCGCGCGTCCAGTTCGGCGACGGCGGCGATCGAGAGGGCGATGGGCACCATGAGCGCGGCGACGGCGTTGTTGGAGAGGATCTCGGTGAGGACCCCAGTGCCGAGGTAAATGCCCGCGAGGAGTACGAGGGCCCTGTGCGGGCCGGTGACGAAATGATCGATGCCAGCGACGAGGTTGTGGGCCAACCACGCAGCGGCACCGGTGGCTTGCATCGCGGTGCCGAGAGCGAGCATACCGAAGATCACGAACAGCAGTGGCCACTCGATCGATTCGTAGGCCTCTTTGGGCTTGAGGCAGCCGGTGAGACAGACCAGCACCGCACCGCCGATCGCCCCAATTTCAATCGGGAGCCAGTCGAACGTCTCGCCGAGCACCACGGCGACAATCGTGGCGAGCACGATCGGCATCCGGCGATGCAGCGACCGCGAGGGTAGCGGCGGACTGTTAAAAAGCATGAGGTCCTGGCCCCGGCGCAGGGCGTCGGCCGCCGGCTCGGTGCCCATTCATGAGGAGAATGTCGCCGGCGTGCAGCGGCAGGGTCTCGAGTTTGTCGCGCACGCTTTGGCCGTTGCGGTGGAGGGCGAGGACGATCACGCGGAAGCGTTGGCGGAAGCGCAGTTCACTGATGCTTTGGCCGATGATCTCGGCGTGCGGAGCGATGGCGCCCTCGAAGATGACGCCCTCGTGGGCGGAGATTTGCTCCAGTCCGGCTTCCGCAGTGAAGTCGAATCCGGGCATGGCCCGAACGCGCGCGATGTCAGAGGGCCGGCAGGCGAGGATCAGACGGTCGCCGGCCGCAAGCGGGGTTAGCGTGGGTTCGATGTGCAGGCTGACCCCGTCGCGGACGACTTCGATGACGCGGAAACCGCGGCTGCGAACGAGGCCGGCCGCATGCAGGCTCTTGCCGATGAGCCGGGAGTCTGGCGGCACGAAGGCCTCGGTGAAGTATTCGCGGCGCTCTTCGTCCGAGAGGATCGAGGTAAGGTTCTCGCGCGCGGGCAACAGGCGGCCGCCGGCCAGGGCGAGGTAGACCACGCCCACGAGCGTGGCGGGCACGCCGATCCACGTGAGTTCGAACATGCCCATTTCCGGGATGCCGCGCTGGGCGAGGATGCCGTTGACGACGAGGTTAGTGCTGGTGCCGATGAGGGTGCAGGTGCCGCCGAGGACCGCGGCGTAGGAAAGCGGGATCAGGAACTTGGACGCCGGCAGCGACATGCGGCGGGCGAGCGTGATCACGACGGGGACAAAAACGACGACCACAGGGGTATTGTTGATCCAGGCCGAGACGAAGGCCACCAGCACGACCAGCAGAAAAATCACTGACCGGTAGGAAAAATGCGCGGCGTGTTCGAGTCCAGCGGAGAGGTAGTCAAGGGCACCGCAGCGCACGAGGGCGGCGCTGAGCACGAACATTGCGGCGACGGTGATGGGGGCGGGATTGCCAAAGACCGCGAGCACATCGCCGGTGGGCACGAGGCCCAAGGCGACGATGATGACGAGCATCCCGAGTGCGATGAGGTCGGGGGATGTCTTTTCCCGCACAAACCCGATCAGGGCCGCGAGCAGGAGAATAAAAACGGGCTCTGTAGCTGAATCTGTGGGTGGATTGGGCGGGTAAATCGTGATGTAGGGAGCAGCGCGAGGCGGACGCCGAGAACGACTAGGCACGGACTGGTCTTCGCCTCCGGCTCCGAACCACAATCCGCTTTGAAGGAAGA